>OFBW01000057.1_pt1 | contig 16916 bp, 14 predicted proteins | sample 1520701 | NCBI WGS metagenome assembly OFBW01 (sample SAMEA3696450, study PRJEB22514) | metagenome | biome: water; feature: marine; material: hydrothermal vent | place: Pacific Ocean | collected 2014-08-16 | depth 1514 m
GAGCCGAAAAAGAACGACTCGTCAAAGAAAAAAAGATCAAAAAACAAAAGCCTTTATCCCCGATTAGGGATGAGGAAAAACCGTTTGAGATTCCTGAGACTTGGGAATGGTGTAGGTTGGGGGATACTAGTATAGTTGGTACAGGTGCAACACCATCAACTTCGAATACAGAATACTATAAAAATGGAACTATTAATTGGATTACTAGTAGTGCAACTGGTAATGACTATGTATATGAAGCAGAAAACAAAATTACACAAAAAGCAATAGATGAAACAAATTGCAATCTTAATCCTATTGGTACCTTAGTTATTGCAATGTATGGACAGGGAAAAACAAGAGGACAAATTACTGAACTAATGATTGAAGCTGCTACAAATCAGGCGTGTGCAACAATAAATCCCTATTTGACTGATAAGGTTTTATCGCAGTTCATAAAAAAGTATTTTAAGAAAATTTATTTAGATATACGAAAATTAGCTGCTGGTGGAGCACAACCTAATTTAAATATGACAAAAATAAAAAATACTATCTTGCCACTCCCTCCCCTTAAAGAACAAAAAGAAATCGTCAAAAAAATCGAAAGCCTTTTTAAAATATGCGATGCTCTCGAAGAGCAGATCGAGCAGTCCAAAGCAGATAGCGAGATGCTGATGCAGGCGATTTTGAGGGAGGCGTTTGAAGGATGAAAATAAGTGAGTATTTTAATTTAGATAAATCTCAATATGAATTGGATTTTGTAGATATTGATACGACTCAAGATATTCCTCTTTTTTTGACCCATATTTTTTATCAATTCGTAATGACAATTGGTCAATCAATGCAACAAGATCCCTGCGAAGTTTTTTCTCCCATTTTCTTACATTGATTAGAAATGGTCTCGAAGATCAAGCACATGAATTGTTTTCTCATCTACATGAACCAAATGAAACCTGTTTAGGATTGTCTAAAGGTAGGCCGTCAGGTCGAGGGATAGGCATACAAGACGCTGATGATATTTTTGAAAGCATATTAAGAAGTCGCGCTGCTACTACTGGTGTATTGGAACATTTAGAAGATACTAGGTTATTTGTAGAAGGTGTTGGCAAAGATAAAATTTCAGATATGGCAACAAATATCATTAGAAAAAATTTGATCGAATATACACAAAAACAGTGTGGATTGTGGAATATCCCTTTAACTAAAAATGTACCGACAGGTGATATGTGGGACCCGGTAAACAGGAGATGGACAAATGAATACGACGATATGTTGATTATAGAAGGTAAAAAAATCCTTCTTGTTCCCAAAGTTGTTGTATCTTATACAGATAGATACACTCCAGATCAATATACACAACACTTTGTATTGAACTTTTTGCAGAATGAACACTTAAGGATGAATTCGGCTCTGGTCCAGACAAAAAAATTGAAAGATGGGACAGAAAAAAAATATGTAACGAAAACAAGCATTAAAGAATCAATAAGAATCGATAAAGAGTTTCTGAAAAATTTTACTGAAAATCATCCGGAAGTATTTAAAGAATTCAAAGAGAAACTACCTGAATATACAAGGATAATTTCGCAAGAAGAATTTTGCAATATTAATAAAAGTACTGTTGTTGACTATTTAATTAAAAAATTACAGTCAATTACTACAGGAACACAAACAGCATCAGAGTATCATAGAACAGTTACAGGAATATTAGAGCTCATTTTTTACCCTCATTTAGTAGTGCCCGTTATCGAAAATGAGATACACGATGGGAGAAAACGAATAGATATAACATTTAATAATGCTGCTGAAACAGGATTCTTTTTTAGGCTATCAAATACATATGGAATACCATCACAATTCATTCATATAGAATGTAAAAATTATTCAAAAGATGTTGCCAACCCTGAACTTGATCAACTTTCTGGAAGATTCTCTCCAAATAGAGGTCAATTTGGTCTAATGCTATGTAGAACGGTTAATAACTTGGACACTTTTTTAGATCGATGTGCTGATACTTATTCTGATGGCAGAGGATTAATCATACCTCTTGTTGACGATGATTTGATATCTCTTCTTAATAAAGTTAAAGATGAAAGAGAAGATCTTATTGATGAGTTTTTGATGCAAAGATATAGAAGAATAGGGTTGGTATAAAATAACAAGACGATATTCGCGAAATCGTAAACTTTATTGGCATAATACCTACAAAGAATAAAAAGATATGTCAAAATGAAGCATATCTCCGTAAACGATGGGATAAAAAAGCCCTCCGTCGTCACCAACGCTACGGAAGTGACGATCATCGAAGATGCGAAACGGCACATCGCCAAATCTGCTCGAAAATGCCAAAGCTTTGGGATAGTTTACTGTTTAGGGCGGCGACTTCAGTCGCCGGTAAAGTCTTGCAAAGAGTGGAGTTTCGATTTCGCCCTCTCCCTTTGTCGTGCCGGTGAAACTGTCTATGCGTTGCATATCGGGGGATATGCAACGAGGGGAGATAACGAAGTGAAAATGAAATAAGCATTGTCTTTTTTGCAGATATACGCTTTCTCAGTGAAAGCTAATCATATATGTACTAATATATGTACAGATTTTATCTGAAAGGCTTTTGATGAAAACGATGAATTTTTCACAGACACGGCAAAATCTGGCTTCGACTTTCGATGCGGTGGTGGATGATTGTATGCCCATAATCGTCACCAGGCAAAACAAGGAGCCCGTCGTCATTATCTCGTTGAAAGACTATCGGGCGATGGAAGAGACGGCCTATCTGCTCCAAAGCGAAGCCAATGCCAAAAGACTCAACCGCTCTATCGCTCAACTCGAAGCTGGTCTCGGTATGCAAAAAGAGTTGATAGAGGAATGATACTCTGCTTTTCGGACGAGGCGTGGGAAGATTATCTTCATTGGCAAGAAAACGACAAAAAAGTCCTGAAAAAGATCAACCGGCTCATCAAAGCTATCCAAAGAGAGCCCTTCGACGGCATAGGAGAGCCCGAACCCCTTAAATACAACTGGTCGGGGTATTGGTCCAGACGCATCACTATCGAACACCGTTTGGTTTACAAAGTACACGGCGACACACTCATGATAGCTCAATGTCGCTACCATTATCGATAGATATCTTTTTATGAGAAGAGGGGAGGTCTGTCTCGTCGTCTTCGGGCATTGGCGGGTGGTTCGCTTAGATTTCGCAAAAGCTTGCCGATCATTTGGTATTGGTTTGAAAGTATGCTTTCCTTCGTTTTACAGCAGAAGAGCAAACAGCCCGGAATCGGAGGTTTCAGCCCCGCACAAACGGCATTCTCATGAAAAACGGGACCGAAGTCCCCGCTCCTTTTGTCGTGCCGGTCGAACTTCTTCGCAAATGTGCATATCGGGAGATATGCAACGAAGAAGAAGATGATACGCCAAGAAAGGTCTCTTCCAGCCTATATCAACCCTTCGAATGTCGTATTCTCCAGCTTTTTGCGGATGATGCTCTCGACGAGGCGTGTGATTATGCCTTCGTGTTCGCTCCTCATCGTCTTCGCCGCGGCGGCGAGGGCGCGGATGTCGTACTGGCTGGGGTAGATCTCAGGGACGCTCTTTTCGAGACCCAGCAGGGTATAGACCGCCATGATGGCCGAGCGGACGGAGTATTCGACGGTGAAGACGCAGTCGCCCTCGATCTCGCAGAACTGTCCTATGAAGGCGAGGTTCACGCTGCCTTCGGGGACGACCTTCGGACGGTCCGTTTTGAGGCGGGGCATGAACTGGCTGGTGATGTAGGGCATCATGACCGGGATGACGGTGCATTCGTCGAGGTACTCCTGCATCCGTTCCGCATCGATGCCCAGGTGGTAGAGCAGCTCCTGCAGCAGCTCGCGGCCCGAACATTCGCTCATCTTTTTGTCGATGAAATCGCCTTTTTTGTCGGGGAAGAGGGCGTAGGCCCAGGCGACGGTCCAGTCGGCGGGCTGGTTCTTGAACTGCGGCTGGCGGTTGACGGTGACGCTCATGAGCCAGCTGGAGTCGCGGATCGTGATGATGCCGCCGGTGGCGGTGCGGTGGGGCAGGAACTTCCGTTCGGCGAACGATTCGAGCAGCTGGCGGAACTTCGGCCCTCTGGCGGTGATGGTGAAGGATTCCCATTTGCTTTTGTCGATGTCACCGCAGAAGACTTCGGGCTTGCCGAAGGCGGGGTCTTTCCGGGCGACTTTCTTCCAGAGGCTCCAGCAGGCCCCTTCGCTGCGGTCGAGCACGGGGGCGGTCTCCATGTCGCCCATCGTGGAGTTCTCGGTCATCGAGCCGTTGGTGAAAAAGACGAGATCGTCGGCCGTCGTGGCGATCTTTTCGGCCTTTCCGTCGCGCTCCAGTCCGATGGCTGTGACGCTCTTCCTGCCGTCGATGGTCTCGATATCGAGGTCGGTCACGACGGTATTGAAAACGAACTTCACGCCCCGGGATTCGAGGTGTCTCTTCAGCGGCAGGATCAGCGAGTCGTACTGGTTGTATTTGGTGAAGACCAGCCCGCGCATCGTGCTCATGCCGGGCATGAGGTGGATGAAGCGGTGCATGTAGCGTTTCATCTCGACGACGCTGTGCCATGTCTCGAAGGCGAACATGCTCCGCCAGTAGAGCCACATGTCGGTCTCGAAATAGGAGGGGTCGAAATACTCTTCGACGGTCATCCTGCCGAGGTCCTCTTCTTTGCTCAGCAGGAGTTTCGTCAGCTCTTTGCCGTGTTCCTCCTCCAGCCCCAGCGAGGTCGAGCGCAGTTTCTCGCCGCGGTCGTGGATGACGCGGACCTTGGAGAAGTTGGGGTCGATGTCGTTGAGTTCCTTGAACTCGTCGAGTACGCTGCGGCCCTCTTCCTCGATCGAGGGGACCTGTCCGTAGAGGTCCCAGAGGCATTCGTAGTGCGCTTCCATCTCCCGTCCGCCCCGGGCGACGAAGCCCGTTTCGGGCGTCCCCGCGCCGTCCATCGCCCCGCCGCTGACGCTGTCTTGCTCGAAGATGGTGATCTGCTCGCCTTTCATGTACCCGTCGCGCATCAGGTACTCCGCCGCCGCGAGCGACGCGATCCCGGAACCGATGAGAAAGGCCCGCTTCTTCTCGATCCCTTCCGGTTTTCTGGGTTTGATTCTCTGATAGTTGTTCATGACACGCCTCCGTTTTTCTATACGATTACTATAGCGTAATCCCGTTGACGGTGTTGGAAACAGCCGAGTTGCGGGAGCTCGAAGAGAAGTTCGCGCTCTATTGCGGGATGGGTGGAGGATAGTGTCTCAAAAGCGGCCTTTTACCCATATTTTGGGTACACAATCTATCCGGAGTTGTCTATTTGATATGCAATGCCGATGGTGTCGTGTGTGCTGGAGTGATTTTTTATAAAAGTAGTTATAATATTTTCTGACTACATAAAGTATTTTGACTAAACAATAACCAAGAAGAGGAATGGAAAGATGACGAGCACTCAACAACGCGCCGAATTGCAGAAAAAGATCTGGCAGATTGCCAATGAGGTTCGGGGTTCTGTGGATGGTTGGGATTTCAAACAGTATGTGCTGGGTACGCTTTTTTACCGCTTTATCAGCGAGAACTTCTCGGACTACATAGAGGGAGGGGATGAGAGTGTCGACTACGCTTCCCTTCCTGATGATGTCATCACCCCTGAGATCAAAGAGGATGCGATAAAGACCAAAGGGTATTTCATCTATCCAAGTCAACTTTTCAGTAATGTTGCGGCCACCTGCGAGAGCAATGCAAACCTCAATACCGATCTTGCCAAAATCTTTTCCGATATTGAGAGTTCGGCAAACGGGTATCCATCGGAGGATGATATCAAAGGGCTCTTTGCCGATTTCGATACTACAAGCAACCGCTTGGGCAATACCGTCATCGAGAAGAACAAACGGCTCTGCTCCGTACTCAAAGGGGTCGCGGAGCTGAACTTTGGGAATTTTCATGAGAATGAGATCGACCTTTTTGGCGATGCGTATGAGTTTCTCATCTCCAAATATGCCGCCAATGCCGGTAAGTCCGGTGGGGAGTTCTTTACTCCTCAGGGTGTCTCCAGACTCATCGCACAGCTTGCCATGCACGGTCAGACGACGATCAACAAGATCTACGACCCTGCCTGCGGCTCCGGCTCACTGCTGTTACAGTCCAAAAAACAGTTCGATGCCCATATCATCGAAGAGGGTTTCTGGGGGCAGGAGATCAACCACACCACCTACAACCTCGCCCGTATGAACATGTTCCTGCACAATATCAACTACGACAAGTTCAACATCGCACTGGGCGACACGCTGACCGATCCGAAGTTCGGCGATGAGAAGCCCTTCGATGCGATCGTCTCGAACCCTCCCTATTCGATCAAATGGATCGGCAGTGACGACCCGACACTTATCAACGACGAGCGTTTCGCCCCTGCGGGCGTGCTCCCGCCCAAATCCAAAGCCGACTTTGCCTTCATCCTCCATGTGCTGCACTACCTCTCAGGCAAGGGACGTGCGGCGATCGTCAGCTTCCCGGGTATCTTCTACCGGGGCGGTGCGGAGCGGAAGATACGGAAGTATCTGATCGACAACAACTATGTAGAAACAGTCATCTCGTTAGCCCCCAATCTCTTTTACGGTACTTCCATCGCCGTGAACATTCTGGTGCTCTCGAAGCACAAGAGCGATACCCGTATCCAGTTCATCGATGCAAGCAAGCTCTACACACAGCAGACCAATACCAATATCCTGGAACCCAAGCATATCGAAAAGATCATGCAAGTGTTCGATAGCAAAGCGGAGGAGGAGTATTTCGCCACATCAGTAGATTTCGAGCGCATCGCAGAGAACGACTACAATCTCTCCGTAAGCTCCTATGTAGAAGCGGAAGACACACGGGAGAAGATCGACATCACCCAACTCAACGCCGAGATCAAAACCACGGTAGAGAAGATCGACCGGCTCCGAGCCGAGATCGATGAGATCGTAGCGGAGATAGAGGCATGATACTCGACAATCTCCTCGGCATCACCAATCAAGTGGAGCTCTCCAAAGCGGAAGAGAGGTTCAGCAAACAGAGGGCCAAAGCGCTTTTTGACTCCGGTGATATCGAAAAGGTGAAGGTCGGGAGATTTGAGGGGCTGAGCTTTATACATCGCTACCTTTTTGGGGATATCTACCCCTTCGCAGGCAAACCGAGAGATGTCAATATCTCCAAAGGGGGTTTCAGATTCGCTCCCGTGATGTATCTCGAGGCTTCGCTGGCACACATAGATACCATGCCCCAAAGGACCTTTGAGCAGATTGTGGAAAAGTATGTAGAGATGAACATCGCCCACCCGTTTCGCGAAGGGAATGGACGCGCCACGAGGATATGGCTCGATCTGATGCTCAAAAAGGAGCTCAAACAGGTCATCGACTGGAACAGGGTGGACAAAGAGGACTACCTCAGTGCCATGGAGCGAAGCGTCGTCAAAGATATCGAGATCAAACACCTGCTCCAAAACGCCCTCACGGACAAGATAGACGATAGGGAACTCTTCATGAACAACATCGATGTAAGCTACTACTATGAGGGCTATACTCAGTTTAGGACTGAGGAGATCTAATCGTGAAAGAGGATTTTTATATGTGTGGGATTTGGGTTTACGTTTGTATAAACCTTCGCTATAATAAACATCTGAAGAGAGCATAACAAATGAAGTCAAGTGGAGTATAAAATGGAGGCGATGATAGAAAATACTATGTTGCGTTGGGCGATCGAGCGTGCCCAGATCAGCATCGACACCCTCTCCTCCAAGCTCTCCGTCAAACGGGAAAAGGTCGAAAAATGGCTCAATGGTGAGGCCAGACCCACATTCAAACAGGCACAGGCGTTGGCCAAAAAACTCCATATTCCTTTCGGTTATCTTTTTCTCTCCGAGCCTCCGAAGGAGGAGATCCCCTTTCCCGACTTTAGAACGATCAAAAACGAGCCGACCTATCATCAGTCTGCCTACTTGATGGAGCTGCTCTATGATCTGGAGCGCAAACAGCAGTGGTACAAAGAGTATCTGATAGAGACCGGCCACGAGAGACTCACTTTTGTGGGGAGTGCCTCTATAGATACCCCTGTCGCCGCATTGGCCAAAGAGATCGCAAGCCATATCGATTTCGAAGCTCTCAAACGACGAGTACGAAAACGGGAAGATTTTATTTATGAACTGACAAAGCAGGTAGAGGCCATAGGGATCGTTGTCCTGCGAAGCAGCTATGCCGGAACCGGGACACAGAACAGCATCAAAGTCGAAGAACTTCGCGGTTTGGCGATCGCGGATCCATATGCCCCGTTTGTTTTTGTCAACAGTGCTGACTCCAACAATGCACAAGTTTTTACACTCATGCACGAGTTGGTGCATATCTGGCTGGGAGAAAGCGGTATTTCTGACATCGACTTGATCACCGATGAAGCAAAGATAGAGGAGTATTGTAACTCTGTTGCAGCGGAAGTGCTACTTCCTCTGGCCCTATTCAGACAAAGCTGGAAGAGCGAGCAAAGCATTGAGGAGAATCTGGAGCAGATCTCTCGGAGCCAGTTTGTCAGCCAATTTGTGGTTTTGAAACGGGCGTATGATGTCAAATTTATCTCTTTTGAGAGCTACAGACACATGTATGAACGGCTGATGAGAGAGTGGGAAGAGAACAGAGCGCAAAGATCTGACGGCGGAAACTACTACAACACCAAACCGGCCAAAGAGAGCCGACGACTCTCTTTGGCCATTGTCGAGTCTGTTTTGGAAGGGAAGATGCTCTACCGTGATGCACTCGACCTGCTCAACATCAAAAGTATGAAGACCTTCAACGAATTTGCCAAAAACCTCGGAGTGGCGTGATGATCTATCTGTTTGATGCCAATATCCTAATCGAGGCGAAAAACCGTTACTACGGTTTGGATTTTGCGCCGGGCTTTTGGGAGTTCATCGAAAGAGAGTCGGCGAAAGTGACGCTCAAAAGCAACGACATGGTATTTACGGAGCTCCAGGACTACAAGGACGATCTGAGCGACTGGGTCCAAAGCAGAGACGGGATATTTGACATCTCGTCCGATGAGCAGGCCATACAAGAAAATTTCAAAAAAATCGCCGATTTTGTCAGCACCCATACCGACTACAGCGATGCCGAAAAAGTCCGCTTTTTGTCCAAAGCAGATCCATGGCTGATCGCTGCAGCGATGTATCTGGAAGGGGTGGTCGTCACGCACGAAAAACGGGTCGGAGAGAACAGCACCAAGGTCAAGATTCCCAATGTCGCCCATCAGTTCGATGTCGCTACGATCGACACCTTCGAAATGATGCGCCGTCTGGGCGGTACGCTGGAGCTGCGGCCGTGACGAATGAGCAGCAGATGAACCACTCACATTTTTTGGAGCGGTTGCTTGACGGGGCTGAGGTGGGGTGGAAGAGTTTGGGAGAGATTACAAAAAAAATTTCATCTGGTAAAAATAAAGATAAATCAGAAATTGGTAATTATCCAGTATATGGCTCAACAGGTATTATAGGCAAGACAAATAATAAAGTATATGATGAAGAGCAAATATTGGTTGCAAGAGTTGGTGCTAATGCAGGGCGTGTAAATATTGCACAAGGAGAGTATGATGTTTCAGATAATACGCTTATAATTCAACCTATAGAAAATACTAATCTAAAATTTCTTTATTACTACCTTGTAAATATCAACTTAAATCGATTTACTAAAGGAGCTGGTCAACCACTACTTACTTCTGGTTAATTAAAAAAATTTCAAATCCCCATCCCACCCCCAAAAGTCCAAGGTGAAATTGTCAGGATACTGGACAATTTCACCGAGCTTACAGCCGAGCTTACAGCCCGCCAAAAGCAATACAGCTACTACCGTGACCGGCTTTTGACGTTTGGCGAGGATGAGGTGGAGTGGAAGCCGTTGGGGGAGATAGCAGTAATTGGCACAGGAAAACATGATACAAAAGATGCCGTAGAAGATGGCGATTATATTTTTTATGCGCGTGGTCGTGAGCCTTTAAAACTAAACGTATTTGACTTTGAGGAAACTTCAATCATTACAGCTGGTGATGGTGTTGGTGTTGGGAAGGTATTTCATTATGCTCAGGGTAAATATGCACTGCATCAACGAGCATATCGCATTGTACCAAACGAGGGTGTGGACGCAAGATTCATATATCACTTCATAGTAGCAAACTTTTACAACTATATCAAAAAAGCATCGGTCAGCTCATCTGTAACATCTTTACGTAGATCAATGTTTTTAAAATTCCCTATGCCAATCCCTTCCTTAGAAAAACAAAAAGAGATAGTTGCCATCCTCGACACATTCGACACCCTCACAAACTCCATAAGCGAAGGTTTGCCAAAAGAAATAGAGCTTCGCCAAAAGCAGTATGAGTATTATCGTGACTTGCTTTTGAACTTTCCAAAACCAGAGATATAGAGGTATAAGATGGGAAATACATTAAGAGAAATTGCAGAGCAACTACAAGCTTCCCCTAAAAAAGTCCAACTTATCTATGCATTTAATGGAATTGGGAAAACCCGTCTTTCACGAGAGTTTAAAAAGTTGATTGAAATAACCCCTGATGGAGAAGAAGATGATAGTTCTGAACATTCAGAACTATCACAAAAAAAGATTCTTTATTATAGTGCTTTTACTGAAGATTTATTTTATTGGGACAATGACTTAAATGGTGATGAAGAGAGAAAATTAAAGATACACCCTAACGCTTTTACAAAATGGGTATTTCTCGAGCAAGGTAAAGAGCGAGATATTGTAAATTACTTTCAGCATTATACAAGTCTCAAATTAACACCGAACTTCAATGCAGATTTTTCTGAGGTAAGGTTTTCATTAGAACGAGGTGGTGACGATAATTTGAATAATCTCAAAATCTCAAAAGGAGAGGAGAGCAATTTTATATGGAGTATATTTTATGCTTTGTTAAAAGAAGTTGTCGAGGTTTTAGAAGAAGAAGACAACGATACTTTCGATAACATAGAATATGTCTTTATAGATGATCCAGTAAGCTCACTTGATGATAATCATTTAATTGAATTGGCAGTTGATATCGCTAATTTAGTTAAATCAAGTAAATCCAAATTAAAATTTATCATAACGACACATAATCCATTGTTTTATAATGTCTTATCCAATGAATTTAATAATAAACTATGTAAAGACCCTGAGGCTGAAACAAAGGAGTGGATCTATAAACCTAAACACTCACAAAAGTATCGTTTAGTCAAAAGAAGCGATGGAAGTTTTCAACTTACCGAACTGGGAAATAATACACCATTTTCGTATCATCTATCCCTACTTTTTGAGATTAAGGAAGCTATTGATAATAACCAAATAAAAAAATATCATTTTGGTTTTCTCAGAAACATACTTGAAAAAACAGCAACTTTTCTGGGATACAATAGTTGGACAGAACTTTTACCAACAAATGCCAATGGCAACCCTGACCCTTTTTTCAATCGCATTCTTAATCTTTCTAGTCACTCAGCACATGGAGGTGAAGAAATTGCTGAGGCACAAGAGAATGATAAAGAAAAATTAGGTGAACTTGTTGAATTTTTGAGTAGAGAATACAAATTTCGGTTGGAGGTAGAGGCAGATGCTTGAGTACGGCAAACCCATCGTCGAATCGAGGAACTTCATCGTACTGGACCGATACACCAAGATCGGAATGGTCAACGAATCCTATCAGAGCGAGGATGCGCTCGAGCGTGAGCTCATCGACGACCTGAAAAATCAGGGCTACCAGTACCTCCCCAAACTCAACACCCCCGAAAAGATGCTCGCCAATGTCAGAGCACAGTTGGAAACGCTGAATAATGTAGTGTTTTCAGACGGCGAATGGCAACGGTTCGTCGAGGAGTATCTGGACAAACCCGGCGACAACAGCATCGACAAGACACGCAAAATCCACGACGACTACATCTGCGACTTCGTCTTCGACGACGGCCGCATCCAAAACATCTATCTGCTCGACAAAAAGAACATCGCACGCAACACTCTGCAGGTCATCCGGCAGTTCGAACAGACCGGCACACACACCAACCGCTACGATGTTACCATCCTGGTCAACGGCCTACCTCTGGTGCAGATCGAGCTCAAAAAGCGCGGCGTGGCTATCCGTGAGGCGTTCAACCAGGTGCACCGCTATAGCAAAGAGAGCTTCAACACCTCCCATTCACTCTACGGTTATCTGCAGCTCTTCGTCATCTCCAATGGTACCGATACCCGCTATTTCGCCAACACCACCAAGCGGGATAAGAACAGCTTCGACTTTACGATGAACTGGGCGACATCAAGCAACACCCCCATCAAAGACCTCAAAGACTTCACCGCGACCTTTTTCCAAAAACACACCCTGCTGAGGGTACTGCTGACCTATTCAGTTTTGGATGTAAACAATACGCTGTTGATCATGCGCCCCTATCAGATCGCCGCGACCGAGCGGATCCTGTGGAAAATCCAAAGCGCCCATGAGGCCAAGAAGTGGCGCACCACCGAAGCGGGCGGCTACATCTGGCACACCACCGGATCGGGCAAGACACTCACCAGCTTCAAGGCCGCACGGCTGGCAACCGAGCTGGAGTTTGTCGACAAGGTCTTTTTTGTCGTCGACCGCAAAGACCTGGACTACCAGACGATGAAAGAGTACCAACGCTTCTCGCCCGACAGCGTCAACGGCTCGGAGAGCACCGCCGGGCTCAAACGCAACATCGACAAAGATGACAACAAGATCATCGTCACCACCATCCAGAAGCTCAACAACCTCATGAAGAGCGAAAACGACCTGCCGATCTACGACAAGCAGGTGGTGTTTATCTTCGACGAGGCACATAGAAGTCAGTTCGGCGAGGCGCAGAAGAACCTGCGGAAGAAGTTCAAAAAATACTACCAATTCGGATTTACTGGGACACCCATTTTTCCGCAAAATGCCCTAGGTGCTGAGACGACCGCCAGTGTCTTCGGGCGAGAGCTGCACTCCTATGTGATCACCGATGCGATCCGCGATGAGAAAGTCCTGAAGTTCAAAGTGGACTACAACGATGTCCGCCCGAAGTTCAAAGAGATCGAGACGGAACAGGACGAGAAAAAACTCTCCACTCTGGAGAACAAACAGGCACTCCTGCACCCTGAACGCATCCGGGAGATCTCCGAGTACATCCTGAAACACTTCAACCAAAAGACACACCGTCTGCAGGCTGGCGCCAAAGGTTTTAATGCCATGTTCGCCGTCAGCAGTGTCGATGCGGCCAAGCTCTATTATGAGATGTTTCGAAACTTGCAGGCTCAAAGTGATACGCCCTTGACCATCGCAACGATTTTTTCCTATGCCGCCAACGAAGAGCAAAATGCCATAGGGGAGATTCCCGATGAAGGATTCGAAGTCTCAGCGATGAACAGCAGTGCAAAAGAGTTTCTCTCGGCCGTCATCGAGGACTACAATGCACGGTTTCAGACCAGTTTCGACATTGACAGCAAATCGTTTCAAAATTACTACCGAGACCTCTCAAAAAAGATGAAGGCGGGAGAGATCGACCTACTCATTGTCGTGGGAATGTTTTTGACCGGATTCGATGCCCCAACACTCAATACGCTCTTTGTGGACAAAAACCTGCGCTACCACGGCCTGATACAGGCCTACTCGCGCACCAACAGGATCTACGATGCCACCAAGACATTCGGCAACATCGTTACCTTTCGTGATCTGGAACAGGTAACCATCGATGCGATCACTCTCTTTGGGGACAAAAATACGAAGAACATCGTACTCGAAAAAAGCTATCAGGCCTATATGCAGGGCTTCACCGATGAACTGACCGGTGAAGCCAGACGCGGATATCTGGAGGTCGTGACGGAACTGGAAGAGCGCTTCCCGCACCCCGATGAGATCGTGACCGAAAAAGAGAAAAAAGCATTCGTCAAGCTCTTTGGTGAGTACCTGCGTGTCGAGAATATCCTGCAGAACTATGATGAGTTTGCCAGCCTGAAGGCGCTTCAGACGATAGACAGGAGTGACCCGCAGGCTCTGGAGGCATTCAAGGCACAGCACTACTTGAGCGATGACGATCTGGAGATGCTCATGCAGATCAAGGTACTGCCGGAGCGTCTGATACAGGACTACCGCTCCACCTACAACGATATCCGTGACTGGCTCCGCCGTGAAAAGGCTGCCAATACACAGGCGGACTCCGAGATCGACTGGAACGATGTGGTGTTCGAGGTAGACCTACTCAAATCACAGGAGATCAATCTGGACTATATCCTGGAGCTGATCTTCGAGCATCACAAAAAGTCAAAAGACAAAGCCGCCCTGGTTGAAGAGGTACGACGCCTGATCCGCGCCAGTCTTGGCAACCGTGCCAAAGAGAGCCTGATCATCGACTTCATCAACCAGACCGATTTGGATACGATTACAGACAAGCCAAGTATCATCGATGCCTTTTTCCACTTTGCACAGAGCGAACAGCAACGCGAAGCCGATGAGCTCATCCGGACAGAGAGCCTCAATGAAGAGGCAGCCAGACGCTACATCACCGTATCGCTCAAAAGAGAGTACGCCAGTGAAAACGGAATGGAACTTAATGAGATTCTGCCCAAAATGAGTCCGCTTAATCCACAATACCTAACAAAAAAGCAGAGTGTATTCCGAAAGATCTCTGCTTTTGTCGAAAAATTCAGAGGTGTAGGTGGGAAGGTTTAGGTTTTTTGGGCTATGGAGTATTTCTGTATCTTTCACAGTCTAATCAACGCCCGAATCCTGTTGATAATGGTGATGCCAAAACCATTTGCATACTACACCATGAAATGATATAGTGGTTTAGCCAAGATTTGATTGAATTTCATTCCATAACCTCCCAGTGCCCCTTGCGTGCGCTACCGATTCGTCGCACTCTGCCCGCTTTTTTGAGCGTTGCCATCTGCTTCTCCACCGCCCGGGTGCTCAGGCCAAGCGCTTCGGCGATTTCCGCCTCGTGGACATGGGGTGTTCGCTTGTTGAGCCCCCGTTCCTAGGAATGATGGGGATTGACGAAATAGAAGTCGGCTTCCAGTGCTTTGGCAATCTCCTGATGTTTGGCGAACTCCTTACCGTTATCACTGGTGATGGTATGGGTTATTTGTTTGAACGGCTCCAGCAGCTCCAGAGTCACCCAAGTGACCTGTTCGGCTTCCTTGCTCAAAGAGTGCCCAATCAGAGCAAACTTCGACTTCCGATCCGCCAGAGTCACCAAGACTCCCTGATGCCCCTTGCCGATAACCGTATCTATCTCCCAGTCTCCGATCCGGGACTTCTTCTCCACCACCTCGGGACGCTCCTCGATACCGATACGATGGGGGATCTTACCCCGGGAATCCTTGGCGGCTCCCCGCCGATGGTATGACTTGTTACGATGCCGCAGAGCCTGATAGAGTCTTCCTCCTCTTGCCTTGTTAGCATAGATGAAACGGTAGATAGTCTCATGGGAGACACTCTCTCCCCTCTCTCTTCTCATTCTTCCGGCGATCTGTTCAGGAGACCACTCCACTTTCAACTTCGAACGGATATAACGCTCGATCGACGGGGTGATGACGGTATATTTGTGTTTATGGCGGTGACGCAGCCTTGTCTCGATCTGGGCCGACTCCGGATCGTAATGTCCTTGCGCATTCCGGTTCCTACGCAGTTCCCGGCTGATGGTCGAAGGGGAAACTCCCAACTCCAATGCGATCTCTTTCTGCTTATATCCGAGCTTACGGCAAGCTGATATATGGTATCGTTCCTTCAGGGTTAACTGGGTGTAACTCATACAATTCCTCTCTTTTTTGGTCGAATCAGAGGATAACCAAGTCCCGGTTAACCCCCTCTTACGACCTCTTCCAAGAAATTGCGCCTATGGTTTGAATTGGGTATGAATACTCCCGAAAGTACTATTTTTTCGTTAAAATTTCAAAAAAAACGGTATAACGACATGATGAAAAAAACAGTTTTGGGCTATCTCTTTTCGCAGGTGCATCAACCATTTTTCGCACTTGGCATATTCAACGCCATACTCTTTATGATACTCTTCACTATCCCAAAAAGTGTATCTGCAGAGTTTCCCCTCTCTCTCTTTCACGCCTATGCGATGATATTCGCGGTCTTCGGGAATTTCTTCTACGGCTTTCTTCTGACAACCTTTACGAGATTCAGTGCCCGCCCTCCCATCGCGCCGAGAGTCTATCTGAATATCTTTTCGCTGAATCTTCTCTCCTCTCTTTCTCTGCTCGCCTATCCTCTCCTGCATGAGAGTTTCTATGCCGCTTCCATATTCGAAGCCCTCTCTCTGGTATATCTGATGAGGACATTTTATTCGATATATCTTCTGGCGCCCGAACCGAAAAACGATCAATACTGGATTCTCGTCTCTCTCGGAATGGCTTCGCTTTCCAATCTGCTCTTCCTGCTCTATGAGATACCGTGCGGGTCGTGCAGCAAAATAGTCTTCTATCGTTATGGTGTGGATATCGGAATCTACCTTTTCCTGACTCTACTCTCAGCTGTTGTAGCTTTCAGGATGGTTCCCTTTTTCAGCGGTTCCATGCTCTATGAGAGGAGTCGCTATTTCCATTCGCTTCTCTTCACTCTTCTCCTCCTGCATGTGCTGCTCGACTCTCTCTATCCCGGAGCGCTCTTTCTCTGCGATTTCGCCATCTCTCTCCTGCTGGTAGTCGAGCTTATGCGTATGGAGCTTCCCATACCATCCAAAGAACCGCTCTTGTGGAGTCTGCATCTGGCTCTATTCTGGCTTCCTCTGGCCTTTTTCGTCGGAGCGATAGTCGAGTTTTTCGAGGCGTGGTTTTCGTACCACTCTTTCAGGCTGCCTCTGCATATGCTGCTCCTGGGTTATCTCACCACACTGCTCATCGCCTTCGGTACCCGCGTCACTCTTGGGCATG
>OFBW01000060.1_pt1 | contig 16631 bp, 13 predicted proteins | sample 1520701 | NCBI WGS metagenome assembly OFBW01 (sample SAMEA3696450, study PRJEB22514) | metagenome | biome: water; feature: marine; material: hydrothermal vent | place: Pacific Ocean | collected 2014-08-16 | depth 1514 m
TGCAGTTGCAGCTTCAATGACTTCAGTTGCTATGGCTGACGTTTCAATTTCTGGTAACTACAAAGCTACAGTAACTGCACAAGAAGGTGCTGCAACTACTACAGTTCAAGACCTAGACATGAAAATCGTTGCTAAAGGTACTGCTGGTACAGCAACTTTAGTTTTAGACGGTGGTAACGGTGCATCAACTACAAACAATGCATTCGGTACAGTAAGTCAATTGTCTATGTCTACTACTATCTTAGGTTTAAACGCTAAGATGGGTGATTGGAAAGGTACTTCAGGCGCACACGGTCTTTTAAACCATTCTGGTCTTTCTACAGGTAAAGTTGAATTATCAACTACTGTAGCTGGTGTTTCAGTTGCTGCTGCAACTACTTCTACTAACAAGAACGCTTCTGTTACTTTAGCTGGTAACGTTGCTGGTTTTGACGTTAAAGTTCAAAACGCTACTGATTCTTCACGTATGATTTCTTTATCTGGCGACATCGCTGGTGTTTCAGTTGCTATGGAGCGTACTAAGCAAACTGGTGGTACTAACACAGCATACTCAATCTCTGGTTCTACTAGCGGTTTAGACATCACTTATGCAGCGGCTAAGATCAACGCTACTGCTGCTGGTAAAAACCAAGCTGACGATAACATCTTTGGTAACATCGATGCACTTAAAGGTGGCGAAAAAGCTACAGCTTTACAAGTTAAAACTGCTACAGCATTCGGTCCTGCTACAGTTAAGTTTGCTAAAGTAAACGGTGTTAAGACTAACTCTGTTTCTGTAACTAACGCTAACGTTACTTACAAGTACGCTAAGACTACTGACGCTAAAGCTAAGCTTTCTGCTAAGGTTACTTTCAAGTTCTAATCTAACGATTAAAATTTGAATTAACTTAGTAATAAGTTAAGTCTGAAACCCTCAACTTCGGTTGGGGGTTTTTTTTCGTCTGCTGGAAAGTGGTTTAAAATAGGGGTTTTATCTAATATAAAGGTGTAGTATTGACCAAATATTAGATAGAAGGAGGTTGAGATGAAGAGGTATATTGGTATGTTTTTTGCACTGATGCTTTCAAATGCGAGTGCGTTAACCGATGAGGGGGTTAACATAGCTGGTATGTCTGTTTATTATGCAAACATCGACTGTAAGACAGTTGGCGCATGTACTGAGACCCGTGGTTCGGCGCCATACGGTTCTTTAGCTGTCTCTAAGAAAGTTAAAGGTTTAATCGTTTCTACTGCTACTACTATGGGTAAAGTAACCTTCAAGAACATCGATAAAGATGGTACTAATACTAACGTTCTAGCTTTACAACGTGGTAACGTAACTTATAAGTCTTCAACGATTTCAGGTGCTAACACTTTATCTGTTAAGGTTAAGTTCTAAATCTAATTTAGAATCTGATCTAACTTAACAGATAGTGATATAAAAACCCAGGCTTCGGTCTGGGTTTTTTTTCGTCTAGTGGAAAGTGGTTTAAAATAGGGGTTTTATTATTAATAACTGATTATGATTATTCAGCTAACGCATCGTACTCTATTAAAACTCACTGGTAGCGAAGTACAGAGTTTTTTTGCAGGGGCAATTTTCCAATGATATTAACGTCTTAGAAGATGGTGTAATTCAACTTAATGCTTATTGTCAGTAATTTAGATACTAGTATATATATGAATATGTATGGTTAAGCAAGTAACAAAAAGGGGCTAAAGCTTGATTAAAATCTAGCACTAGTGTTGTTGCAAAACCATTTACATTATTCACCCGCCAAGTGAGAGTATGCCTGTGCAGCATATGTGTTATTTTTTTGAAAAAAAATTGTATTTATACCAAATAATCACCAAAACAGTGCTACATAAGGGTTTTAAGGCTATTTGCAAAGTGTAAGGTACCAATATATGTAGTAAATATACAATTATTTGTATTATTTATGCAAATAAGTGTTGACATATGCGAATAAATCCGTATAATACGCAACATCTTAACAACACTGTTGAGAAACAAAGCAAGAATCATCTTGCATAACTTATAAAATTTTGGAGAAATAAAATGAAAAAACAATTATTAATCGCTGCAGTTGCAGCTTCAATGACTTCAGTTGCTATGGCTGACGTTTCAATTTCTGGTGTTTACGCTGGTACTTTATCACAAGAAACTGGTACTGCTTCTTTTGCACAAGACCTAGATCTTAAGATCGTTGGTAAGTCTGGCGACACTACTGTAACAGCTACTATCGAAAACTTGGGTGTTAGTGATGCTTACGATTTAAAAGCTACTACTGTTAAGCTTTCTACTAAGTTAGAAGGTATTTCTTTTACAGCTGGTAACTATGAAAGTCAAAATGGTAATGGTCTTATCAATGAAGCAGTAGCTGCAAAGAGAATTGGATTCTCAACTACTATTGCTGGTGTTGGTGTTGCTATGACAAATTCTAATGGATCTTCTTCTTCTTCTATTACTTTAGCTGGTAACGTTGCTGGTTTTGATGTTAAAGTTCAAAACGCTACTAATTCTACTCGTTTCGTTTCTGTTTCTACTGATGTTGCTGGTGTTGCTGTTGCTGTTGAGCGTCAGAAGACTGCTACTGGTACTAACACTGCTTACAGCCTTTCTACAGACGTAAACGGTGTTGCTGTTGCATATGAAAACGTTAAGATTAACGGTTCTGCTGCTACACAAACTGATGGTTTCATTGGTGATATCTCTACAGCTGCTAAAGCTTCTGCAATTTCTGCATCTATGAATACTGCTATGGGTTCTGTTGAAGTTAAGCGTGCTAAGATTGATGCTGACAAGACTGTTTCTATTGAGTTGACTCGTGGTAATGTTGTATACGGTTACTCTAAGACAACTGATCTTGCTGCTGATCTTTCTGCTAAGGTTTCTTTCTCATTCTAATCTAGGATTGAAAGTAATGTAATTAACTTCGGTTAATTTAAGCTTAAAAACCCTCAACTTTAGTTGGGGGTTTTTTTTCGTCTATGGGAAAGTGGTTTAAAATAGAAGTTTTATTTATTTATTACTGATCATGATTATCCAGCTAACTAATCGTACTCTATTAAAAATCACGGGTGGCGAAGTACAAGGCTTCTTACAAGGTCAATTCTCCAATGATATTGACGCTTTAGAAGAGGGTGTGATTCAACTCAATGCTTATTGCCAACATCAGGGAAAAATCATGGCACTGATTTGGGTGATGAAGCGTGATGATGAATATTATTTGTCTTTTCCAAAAGGCTTATCGGCTGAAATTGTCAAAAAGCTCACCATGTTTAAGATGATGTCAGATGTCACAATTAAGGATATTACAAATGAGTTGTTGCAATTTGGTGTTATTGATGAAGTAGTCGACGGTGTTTTTGTTTTAAATACCAACCAGTCAATTGTTCTAATGGATTCTGATTATGGATTTGAGTTGTCTGATATAAGTGTGTGGGAACAGTCGTGTATTGCTAATGAAGTGCCTGAAGTTGAATTAGCTACAGTTGAAAAATTTGTACCACAATTATTAAACCTAGACATTGATGAAATGGGTGTTAACTTTTCTAAGGGTTGCTATCCTGGGCAGGAAGTTGTGGCTCGATTACATTATTTAGGAAAATCTAAACGTCGGATGCGTCAATTCGAGTGCGAAGGTGAGGTTAATGTGGGTGATGAGTTACTTGTTGCTGGTTCAAAATCGGCTAAAGCATCAGGCATTGTGGTGCGTCGTGTACAATTAGGCGATAAATCGTCTTTCTTAGCGACTGTTGAAGTGGCTTTTGAGGATGCTGCAATTACTTTGAACAATGCTGATGGTATTCAATTAACCAGGATTAAAAATGATTAAATTATTATTGTTACTTGTATTATTGCCTTTTGGCGTATTTGCAAGTGGTGATCCATCACAAACTCTAGATCTTACTGATCATTGGGTGGGTTACACAGCGCTAGCATTATTTGTGATTGCTTATATTTTTGTAATGGTGGAAGAATTCACCCATTTTAGAAAGTCCAAACCGGTGATCTTAGTCGCAGGTCTGATTTGGGGCTTGATCGGCTGGCACTATGCTCAAAATGGTATTACGCATGCGGCAGAAACGGCGATTCGACATAATTTATTAGAATATTCTGAGTTATTCTTGTTCTTACTGGTGGCGATGACTTACATTGAGGCCTTGCGTGAGCGCAATATATTTGAAGCATTAAAAGTCTGGTTGGTAAATAAAGGCTTTAGCTTTAGACAGTTATTTTGGTTAACAGGTTTCTTAGCGTTCTTTATTTCCCCTATTGCCGATAACCTTACTACAGCGTTGATTATGGGTGCCGTGGTGCTCGCGGTGGGTGGCTCTAATGTGCGTTTTGTTTCTATTGCCTTTGTTAATATTGTGGTGGCAGCGAATGCGGGCGGTGCCTTTAGTCCGTTTGGTGATATCACTACGTTAATGGTTTGGCAAAAAGGTATTGTTGAATTTTCGCAATTCTTTAGTTTATTTATACCATCACTGATTAACTTTTTGGTGCCTGCAGCGATTATGCACTTTGCTATTAAGAACGAAACACCTACTTCACATGAGGGTGATGTTGCAATCAAGCAGGGCGGGTTGTTGATTGGGCTGCTGTTTATATTAACCATTGCCACTGCCGTGAGTTTCCATAATTTCTTACACTTACCACCAGCGATGGGGATGATGACAGGCTTGAGTTATTTAATGATTGCCGGTTTCTTTATTCGTGGAAATTCAAAGAAAAATCACCCAGAAGACCAGCACTTTGATGTCTTTAACAAAGTGGCTAAAGCTGAGTGGGATACGCTACTGTTCTTCTTCGGTGTAATTCTCAGTGTGGGTGGATTGGGCTTTATGGGCTACTTGGCCATGACTTCTGAGATGATGTATGTAGAGCTTGGCACCACTAATGCTAATATTTTGGTCGGTGTGTTATCAGCGATTGTTGATAATATTCCAGTGATGTTTGCGGTACTCACCATGAATCCTGATATGTCATTAGGTCAATGGTTATTAGTTACCTTAACTGCAGGTGTCGGCGGTAGTTTACTATCCATCGGTTCAGCTGCAGGTGTAGCGCTGATGGGTCAGTCTAAAGGGTTGTATACCTTTGTCTCTCACCTTAAATGGATGCCAGTGATTGCACTAGGTTATGTGGCCAGTATAGCTGCGCATTTATGGATAAATTCAGCACTACTTGACGTACCAATTGGATAAAATAACTTTATTCATTGATGTTGGTAACACCGCAGTTAAATGGCTATTTGACGGTGATTATCAGTCAGTAGCAGTTACTGAATTTAGCCCGACACTTTTACCAAAAGCCAAACGAATTTTTGTTAGCTGTGTGGGTGATAAGATGCTATTAGAGGGCTTAAAAAACACAATATTTGTTGAGTCCCAAGCGACTTTTAACATCTTTAAGTCAGCTTATAAAAACGCTGATGAATTAGGCGTAGATCGCTTTTTAGCGATGATTGCCACTATTAATCAATACCCTGATCAAACCCGACTCATTGTTGATGCCGGCAGTGCACTTACTTTTGATTTAGTGTTGGCAGATGGTACACATCAAGGCGGTTTAATCATGCCTGGTTTAGGCAAGCTACGCCGAAGTTTTGATCAATTTTGTACTGAATCTCAGCAGTTACATAATCACAAATTGGCTGATAATACTAGTGATGCCTGGGCCTGTGGAACAGGGCAGATGTTCACTTCAGTGATCAACGCGCAAATTGAGCATTACTTGGATGAATTTGGTGATTTGGTTGTGGTGTTAAGTGGTGGCGATAGTAAGCTATTAGCATTAAGACTAAGTCATGCTGTCAAACTACAGCCAAATTTGGTATTAGAAGGCTTATCTATCTACGCGCAAACATTGACAGCATAGGTTTTAGCGCAAGGTATAATTCAAGCAATTTAATCAAGCAATCCGTACAATGCAAGACAATCGAGTTTTATCAGGCATGCGACCAACCGGTCGACTTCATTTAGGCCATTATCATGGCGTTTTGAAAAATTGGCTAGACTTACAAAACGAATATGATTCGTATTTCTTTGTGGCTGATTGGCACGCCTTTACCACGCATTATTCTGACAAAATTGATCTTGAAACCAATGTAATGGAAATGGTGGTTGATTGGTTGGCAGCAGGGATTAATCCGAACACATCGACAATTTTTGTACAATCAAAAGTGCCTGAACATGCAGAGCTACATTTGTTGTTATCAATGTCAACGCCACTTTCTTGGTTGGAACGTGTGCCTTCATACAAGGATCAACAGCTTAAATTAAAAACCAAAGACCTTGGTACTTATGGTTTTTTAGGTTATCCACTATTACAAAGTGCCGATATCTTAATGTATAAAGCGGGCTTAGTGCCGGTAGGTGAAGATCAAGTTGCCCATGTAGAGCTGACACGAGAAGTAGCCAGACGTTTTAATTATCTTTATGGACGTGAAGCCGGTTTTGAAGAAAAAGCTGAAGCCGCCATTACCAAGATGGGTAAGAAGCAAGCCAAATCTTACCGATCTTTGCGTAAAGCTTATCAAGAAACAGGCGACACCGAAGCCTTGGTTAAAGCACAAGCTTTATTGAAACAACAGCAAAACATCACCCTAGGTGATAGAGAAAGACTTTCAGGTTATATTGAAGGCGTGGGTAGAATTATTTTGCCAGAACCAGAGTCGTTACTCACCAAAGCATCAAAGATGCCAGGTTTAGATGGGCAAAAAATGAGTAAATCTTACGGTAATACCATCTCTTTACGCGATACTGAAGATGAGATAACAACCAAAGTTAAGCGTATGCCGACCGATCCTGCACGAGTGAAACTAACTGATCCGGGCGATCCGAATAAATGCCCAGTTTGGCAACTTCATAAAGTGTATTCAGATGAGTCAACTTGTGAATGGGTGGTTGAAGGTTGCACCAAGGCGAAAATGGGCTGTATTGAGTGTAAACAACCGGTGATTGATGCGATAAAAGACGAGTTAATGCCAATGCAAGAGCGCATTGCTAAATATCAGGCCGACCCTGAATTAATTAAACAAATTATCCATGAAGGTTCTGAAAAGGCTAGAAGCGTCGCTAAAGAAACCATGGCAGAAGTTAGAGAAACCATGGGAATTACTTATTAATGGAAAGACTACAAAAACTCATTGCTACCGCTGGATATGGCTCACGTCGTTGGGCAGAAAGGCTAATTGAACAAGGCCGTGTTGAAGTTAACAATAAAACAGCGAGTATTGGCGACAAGTGTGAAATTACCGATAGAGTTAAAATCGATGGGCGAAAAATCGACCTCGAGCGTTATAGCGAAGAAGAAACCAAGGTGCTGATTCTTAATAAGCAAGCCGGTGTTATTTGCTCAAATAAAGACGAAGAAGGGCGAAAGAGTGTTTACGACCTTTTGCCTAAAGAGTCTCGATGGGTAATGGTTGGCCGATTAGACCTTAACACTTCGGGGTTGTTATTGTTTACTAATAACGGTGATTTAGCCAATAAACTCATGCATCCATCCTCTGAAATCGATCGTGAATATGCAGTGCGAGTACTTGGCCAAGTGGAGAGTGAAGACCTTAAGCAACTCACTGAAGGGATTGAGCTAGATGATGGTTTTGCCAAGTTTAGCAGCGTAAATGTTGGTGGTGGTCAGGGTGCTAACCGTTGGTATAAAGTCGTACTTAAAGAAGGTAGAAAACGTGAGGTAAGACGCTTATGGGAAGCGCTAGGTTTTAAAGTATCACGATTGATTCGTGTACGTTTTGGTGAGATTCGCCTGCCAGAAAATCTCAAAGCCAATCAGTTTGATTATCTTAAGCCAGGACAAGTTAATTTATTACTTCGATCTGTTAAGTTGAAATAGCCGTTTTTAGATGCTCAAATAGCCGTTGTGCTCTAGTATAATTGCGTTTTTAATGAATGACTTTTAAGTATTAATGTCTGATTATAAATCTACTTTAAATCTACCTTCAACCAAGTTTGCAATGAAGGCAAACCTTGCCAATCGAGAGGGTGGTTTTTTACAAAAATGGCAAGATGATAATCTGTATGCGCGCATTCGTGAGCATAATCAAGGTAAGCCAAAATTCACCTTACATGATGGCCCTCCGTATGCGAATGGCGATATTCACATTGGCCATGCGGTTAACAAAGTACTTAAGGATATTATTGTTAAATCAAAATCTTTATCGGGTTTTGATGCGCCGTATGTGCCTGGCTGGGATTGCCACGGCTTGCCGATTGAGTTGAATGTCGAGAAGAAAAAAGGCAAAGTAGGGCAAAAGATCAGTGCTAATGACTTTAGAGCCGAGTGTCGCAAGTATGCTGACACACAAGTGGCTAAGCAAAAGCAAGATTTCCAACGTTTGGGTATTTTGGGTGATTGGGGTAATCCTTATTTGACCAAAGATTTTAAATACGAAGCAGACATTGTTCGAGCGCTGGGTGAGATTGTTGAAAATGGCCATGTTTCTAAAGGCTACAAGCCCGTTCATTGGTGTACCGAATGTGGTTCGGCATTGGCTGAGGCTGAAGTAGAATACAAAGACAAAAAATCTGATGCCATTGATGTTAAATTTAAACTGATTGATGATTCTATCTTTGCTGTTGATAAACCAGTATCGCTGATCATTTGGACAACCACGCCTTGGACGCTACCTGCGAATGAAGCGGTAGCCTTACATCCTGATTTAGACTATGTCTTAGTTGATGTGGGTGATGAATATTATTGTTTAGCGCAAGCTTTAGCTGAAAATGCAATCTCACGTTATGGTATTGAAGGTGCCACCATTGGTGAGCAAACTTTTTCAGGTAGTGAAATTGAAGGGCTTAAGGCTCAACACCCGTTTTATGACAAACAAGTCCCTGTGATTTTGGGTGATCACGTTACCACTGAAGCCGGTACGGGTGCAGTGCATACAGCGCCCGCACATGGTCAAGAAGACTACGCTGTTGGTTTGAAATACAATTTACCAGTTGAATGCCCTGTTGATGGGCGTGGTGTGTTTTTTGAAGACACCAAACTTCTGGGTGGGCAGTTTATTTTTAAGGCCAATGCCAGCGTTATTGAAATTCTTGAGAATGCCAATACATTGGTTAAGTATGAGCCGTTAGAGCATTCATACCCGCATTGTTGGCGCCATAAAGCCCCGGTTATTTTTAGAGCAACGCCGCAGTGGTTTATCTCTATGCAACAAAATGGCTTGAGGGATAAGGTTAATGTTGAAATTCCAAAAGTTGAGTGGATTCCAGATTGGGGTAAAAAGCGTATTGAGTTGATGGTGGGTAATCGCCCAGATTGGTGTATTTCTCGTCAGCGATTTTGGGGTGTGCCAATTACGTTATTTGTACACAAACAAACGGGTGAATTACACCCTAACACCAAAGAACTTTTTGCAACCATCTCAGCCAAGATTGAACAAGGTGGTATTGAGGCTTGGTTTGAATCTGACATTACAGATTTCTTAGGCGATGAAGCCGGTGATTATGATAAAACCACTGATACGCTTGATGTGTGGTTTGATTCAGGCGTTTCTCATTACGCGGTATTAAAAGCTAGAGAAGGTTTGTCTGATGTGGCAGATTTATATTTAGAGGGTTCTGATCAGCATCGTGGTTGGTTCCAATCTTCATTGATTTCATCTTGTGCTATCACCGGAAAAGCACCTTATAAACAGGTATTAACCCATGGCTTCACCGTCGATAAAGACGGTAAAAAAATGAGTAAGTCGGTGGGTAATGTGATGTCACCACAAAAAGTCATTAATAATTTGGGCGCTGATATCTTACGTCTTTGGATTGCCAGTACAGATTACACTGGCGAGATGACGGTGTCAGATGAAATTTTAAAACGCTCAGCTGATTCGTATCGTCGTATTCGTAATACCGTTCGTTTTATGTTGGCAAATATGCAAGGTTTTGACAACAATCAGCACTTGGTGAGTCATAATGATATGCTAGATTTAGACAAGTGGATTGTGTCCAAAACAGCTGATTTACAAGTGCAAATTTTGCAAGGCTATGATGAGTACAATTTCCACCATGTCATGCAGTTAATTTTGAATTTCTGTACCAATGATTTGGGCGGATTCTACCTAGATGTTATTAAAGATCGTCAATACACCACAGGCGAAGATTCACTGGCAAGACGTAGTGCACAAAGCGCACTTTATCATATTGCACAGGCGATGGTACGCTGGTTAGCGCCGGTGTTATCGTTTACTGCAGAAGAGATTTGGCAAACATTGGAAGAAGAAAATAGTGAAAGTATTTTCTTGCAAGACTGGTACCAAGGTCTAAATGCAGGTTATGAAAATGATTCGATTGAAACTGCGCGTCAAATCAACCCAGCCATTCGCAAGCAAATGGAAGGCATGCGCAGTGATAAAATCATTGGCTCTTCATTAGATGCTGAAATTGATGTTTATTGTTCAGATGAGATTTACCAATCACTATCCAAGTTAGGCGATGAGCTACGCTTTGTGTTTATTACTTCTTATGCTAGAATTCACCCTATCAGTGAACAAGCCGATGACTGTGTTGAGGCGGGAGCAGGGGTAATGATTAAAGTTTCAAAAAGTGAACATGAAAAATGTGTACGTTGTTGGCATCACCGAGCCGATGTGGCCAGCCATGACGAGCACCCTGAACTCTGTGGTCGTTGTGTTGAAAATATTGCTGGTGATGGTGAACAAAGAGTATTTGCCTAATGAGGCAGCTTAACCTTGATTTAGGTAAAAAGTCTTATCCAATTTATATTGGACAAGGCTTGTTGTCTCAGCCTGAGCTTTTAACCGAGCACATTGGTGGCAAGCAAATCATGATTGTTACCAACACAACAGTCGCACCACTTTATTTGGCCCAAGTTAAATCCTTACTGGGTGATTATCAAATTTCAACCGTTATTTTGCCTGATGGCGAACAGTACAAAACTTTGGATACGGTTAACTTAATTTTTAGCGCTCTATTAGAAGCGCGTTTTGACCGCTCTTGCACGCTCGTTGCTTTGGGTGGTGGTGTGGTAGGTGATATGACCGGTTTCGCTGCAGCAAGTTATCAGCGTGGCGTAAGTTTTATTCAAATCCCGACTACTTTACTCTCTCAAGTGGATTCAAGTGTGGGAGGTAAAACCGGCGTTAATCATGTGCTGGGTAAAAATATGATTGGCGCTTTTCATCAGCCAAAATGTGTGGTGATTGATGTTGATACACTGGATACACTAGAGGATCGTGAGTATTCAGCTGGCATGGCTGAAGTAATCAAATATGGTTTATTAGGCAATGTTGATTTCTTGCACTATTTGAAAAATAATATTGAAAGCTTGATGGCTAGAGATAAGACGTTAATTATTGAAGCGGTGTATCAATCTTGTGAAGATAAGGCTAATATCGTGGCACAAGATGAATTAGAATCAGGCAAACGTGCATTATTAAACCTAGGGCATACCTTTGGGCACGCGATTGAAAATACGTTGGGCTATGGTAATTATCTGCATGGTGAGGCGATTTCTGTCGGTATGCTAATGGCAGTAAAACTTTCACAACTTGAAGATTACGTATCAGCCGATGCAGTTGATCAAACTCAATATTTATTAGAAAAAGCTAATTTACCAATCTCTATTAGCGGTAAAATTACCGCTTCTGATTTCATGGCAGCAATGTCAGTTGATAAGAAGGTGATTGATGGCAATATTCGTTTGATTTTATTAAAAGAATTAGGCGACGCATTTATTTGTGATGACTATCAACAACAGCTTTTAAATCAAGTAATCAATGACTTTTGCCAATAGGATAAACATGACAGACGCTAATAAAAGTACAAAAAAAGTTGAAGACGAAGAGGTAATGATTACTTCAAGTATTAGTGATTTAGAAAAGATGCTCGAAGGCGTTGAAAAAAATACCAATACTAAATTTGAGCGATTTTTCTTGCCGGCTTTGGCCGTATTTAGTGCCATCGTTATTGGTATGTTTACCATTATTTACTCTATCACCAGTGATATGACGCGTTTAGCCAATTCAATGGATCCTAATATGGGTGGCAATATGACTGCAATGGTGAGCAGTGTTGAGAAAGTGTCTAACAGTGTCGAGAAGATGACGAACTCAGTGACTTATATGCAAAAGAACTTTGATCAGGTTAATAAAAATATGACCATCATTGCGTCAAAATTAGACAATCTAGATTCTATCTCTGCTGATCTAACTCACGTTAGTGCTAAGATGGATGCTTTAGAGCCAATGCTAATCAACATGGAAGAAATGAACAAAAACATGACAACCATGCAAGACTCAATGCAGTGGATGCAGCGTGATTTATCGATTCTACGTGCTTCATTCTCTAGACCAATGAGTGTGATTAACAAGATGCCATTCCCGTTCTAATATGTCTTTAAGTGAGGAGCAAGTTGGTCAAATTGCTTATCTAGCGCGCTTATCTTTAAGCAACGAAGCGCTCAAAAGTAATACTAAAGATTTAAATTCTATTCTTAGCTTGGCTGAGCAATTAGCACAGATTGATACCGATAACATTACGCCGATGGCCCACCCCCTACACATGACGCAACGTTTACGTGAAGATAAAGTCGGTGAAGAAGATCAATCAGAATCTTTTCAAGCCATTGCACCAAAAATAGGCAAAAAACATTATTTGGTGCCAACGGTAATAGAGTAGATAGTCCGACCTGATAAATATGATAATTTCTGACTAGATATGAGTATTCACCATAAAACCATTGCGCAGTTATCGCAAGGCCTAAGCTCAGGAGAGTTTTCTTCTGTTGAGCTCACACAACATTATCTTGATCGTATTAACGCATCAGATCTTAATGCCTTTATTACCGTGACTGATGAGTTTGCCATGAAGCAAGCACAAGCCGCTGACGATAAAATTGCCAAAGGTGTTGGGGGTATTTTGACTGGTATTCCTTACGCACATAAAGACATTTTTTGTACTAATGGGGTAAAGACTTCTGCCGGTTCTAAGATGCTTGATAACTTTATTTCTCCTTACGATGCAACCGTGAGTCACAAACTTAACCAGGCTGATTTGGTCATGTTGGGTAAGGCTAACATGGATGAGTTTGCCATGGGCTCATCGAACGAGAATTCTTATTATGGTGACGTTAAAAACCCGTGGAATGTGGATAAAATACCAGGTGGTTCATCGGGCGGCTCAGCTGCAGCAGTGGCAGGCCGTTTAGCGCCTTTTGCCACAGGCACAGATACTGGTGGCTCGATTCGTCAGCCTTCAAGTCTGTGTGGTATTACCGGGTTAAAGCCTACTTATGGTCGCGTGTCACGTTACGGTATGATCGCTTATGCTTCAAGCCTTGACCAAGCAGGGCCAATGACACAAACAGCTGAGGATGCAGCGCTAGTATTAAATGTGATGGCTGGTTTTGATGAAAAAGATTCAACCAGTGCTGAGCGTGATGTAGAGGATTACACTGCATCGTTAAATGATTCGATTAAGGGCTTAACCATTGGTTTGCCAAAAGAGTTTTTCTCAGAGGGGTTGGATGATGAAGTCGCCTCTCAAGTGATGGCTGCTGTGAAAGAATTTGAAGCCATGGGTGCGACCGTTAAAGAAGTGTCGTTACCAAATTCAGCTTACGCCATTCCGACTTATTATATTGTCGCACCTTGTGAATGTTCATCAAACCTTTCACGTTTAGATGGTGTACGCTATGGTTATCGCTGCGAAGATCCAAAAGATTTAGAAGACTTATACTTGCGTTCACGCTCAGAAGGTTTTGGTGAAGAAGTTAAACGCCGCATTATGATTGGTGCCTATGCATTGTCAGCGGGTTATTATGATGCTTATTATCTCAAAGCACAGAAAACCAGACATCTTATTAGCGAAGACTTTAAAAAAGCCTTTAAAGAAGTTGATGTGATTATGGGCCCTGTTTCACCGACAACAGCGTTCGATTTAGGTTCAGTCAAAGATCCTGTGTCAATGTACTTGGCTGATATTTACACTTTAAGTGCAAATTTAGCTGGCCTACCAGGCATGAGCATTCCGGCAGGTTTTGCACAAAAATTACCTGTGGGATTACAACTGATTGGCAATTACTGGTCTGAGTCTAAGTTGTTAAATATTGCCCATCAATTCCAACAACAAACTGATTGGCACACACAAGCGCCACAGGAGTTATAGCATGGAATGGGAAACAGTCATTGGTCTTGAGATTCATGCTCAGTTAAATACAAAATCTAAGATTTTTTCAGCGGCAGCGACCCAATATGGTGCTGAGCCAAATTCACAGGCTTGTGCGGTAGATTTGGGCTTACCAGGCGTGTTGCCGGTTTTAAACAAAGAAGTCGTTAGCAAGGCGGTTAAATTTGGCTTAGCGGTAGATGCACACATCAATCAACGTAACGTCTTTGATCGTAAAAATTATTTTTATCCTGATTTACCGAAAGGTTATCAAATCTCCCAGCTCGATTGGCCGATTGTTGGTGAGGGAGAAATCGAAATCACACTAGGCGATACCACTAAAGTAGTTGGTATTACTCGTGCACATTTAGAAGAGGATGCGGGTAAGTCGATTCATGATTTGTATGATGACTATACGGCGGTTGACCTTAATCGCGCCGGCACACCTTTACTTGAAATTGTGTCAGATCCTGATATGCGTAGCGCTAAAGAAGCAGTGGCCTATGCTAAAAAAATTCATGCCTTAGTGCAGTATTTAGAAATTTGTGATGGTAATATGCAAGAAGGCTCTTTCCGCTGTGATGCCAACGTTTCTATTCGCCCTATGGGTCAAGAAGAATTAGGCACACGTGCTGAACTTAAAAACATCAACTCATTCAAGTTTTTAGAGCGTGCAATCAACTTAGAAGTAGAGCGCCAGCAAGACATTCTTGAAGAGGGTGGTAAAGTAGCACAAGAAACACGACTTTACGATGCGGTTAAGCACGAAACACGCTCGATGCGTTCAAAGGAAGAGGCAAATGATTATCGTTATTTCCCCGATCCAGATTTACTACCGGTAGAAATCTCTGATGAATTAATGGCGCAAATCAAACAAGAGTTACCTGAATTACCGCAAGAGAAAAAAGCCAGATTTATCGCTGAATTTGGTTTGAGTGAATATGATGCTGATGTGCTAACTTCACAAAAACCAATGGCAGATTATTTTGAGAAAATGATTGTTAATAATGCCGATCATGCCAAATTATGTGCCAATTGGATTATGGGTGAGCTTAGTGCGTCTCTTAATAAACACCAACTTGAATTAGTTGATGCACCAATCACTGCTGATGATTTGTCTTTATTGGTGAATCGTATTGGTGATGACACCATTTCTGGAAAAATCGCCAAAGATGTATTTAAGGCTATGTGGGATGGCGAAGGCAGTGCTGATGAAATTATCGAAGCCCAAGGCCTTAAGCAGATGAGCGATACTGGCGCAATCGAGGCGATTGTTGATGAGATTATTGCTAACAACGCTCCACAAGTAGCGCAGTTTAAATCGGGTAATGAAAAAATCTTAGGTTTCTTTGTCGGTCAAGCCATGAAAGCCACACAGGGTAAAGCTAATCCTAAATTGCTCAATGAAATGTTAAGGGCTAAACTTAAATAAGTCCAGCCAAGCTAAACATAAAGGTTTGGATCAGTTTTACAATCGGGAAGACAATCGATTGAAACACACCTAAAAACAACAAACCTAATAAAATATACAAGCCGTAAGGTTCTAATTGATCGTACTGATAAGCCAATCTACCTGGCAGTAAAGAACTAACCACACGCCCTCCATCAAGTGGCGGCAGCGGTAGTAAGTTTAAGACAGCCAATACTAAATTAATTTGAACACCAACTTGCCCCATGTCAATCAAAAATTGAGAGTTGATATTAAAGGCTACCAAGATAGTAAGTAGCCACAAGCCAGCCATTAAAAAGTTAGAAACAGGTCCTGCAATGGCAACCCAAAGCATGTCTTGTTTGGGTGATCTGAGTGCATTAAAATTAACCGGTACAGGTTTGGCCCAGCCAAAAATAAAGCCAGAGGTAAAATATAAAAATGCAGGTACTAAAATAGTGCCAACAGGATCTATGTGTTTGATTGGGTTTAAGGTGATTCTCCCCATCATTCTGGCACTATGATCACCCAATAGTGAAGCAACCCAACCATGTGCGGTCTCGTGCACTGTGATTGCAAAAAGTACTGGAATTGCATAAATTAAAAGCGTTTGAATATCGAGCATAGGTAAAATTGATATTTTTATGTTTTTAAAAGACTTTAGTATAAATGAAAACCACTCAGCTGTTAATCCCAACTCAAAAAGAAGCACCAAATGATGCGAAAATTATTTCACATCAATTAATGGTTCGTGCAGGGTTAATTTCTAAATTGGCTTCTGGCTTATATTCATATTTGCCAATGGGTGTTAGAGTGCTGAAAAAAGTGGAAGCAATTATTCGACAAGAGATGGATAAAGCTGGGGCGCAAGAGGTTTTGATGCCAGTTTCTCAACCTGCTGAACTTTGGCAGGCCTCTGGTCGTTGGGATCAATACGGCCCTGAGTTATTACGCTTTAAGGATCGACATGGTCGTGATTTTTGCATGGGGCCCACGCATGAAGAGGTAATCACCACTTTGGCTGCTCAATATTTACGTAGTTACAAACAATTACCGATGAATT
>OFBW01000064.1_pt1 | contig 16187 bp, 20 predicted proteins | sample 1520701 | NCBI WGS metagenome assembly OFBW01 (sample SAMEA3696450, study PRJEB22514) | metagenome | biome: water; feature: marine; material: hydrothermal vent | place: Pacific Ocean | collected 2014-08-16 | depth 1514 m
CATGCACAAGCACTGCCGCAGCACCGCGAGCTTCAAAGCCTCCTGAATCGACCTCTGTTCTGGTGAGAGCGCCTGTGATATCTCTCCACTATGTCGGGGTCGTGGTGTAGATTTATCTTCGCCTTCTCCCTCCCTTCATAGGGTATCTGCGAAAGGACATAGCGTATGGATTCGAGTCGCGCACTCTTTTTGTCGTTGCTGTCCACGATTATCTAAGGTGCGTAACTGGTACGTGTACGGCTGAATATCTCCTCTTTGTAGTGGGTGATGACATCTCACATCTCCTGCGCCTTCTGGTCTACCGGACTGAGCTTCCAGTGTTTTAGTAGATTAGTCATACGCTCTTTGAAGTGTCTTTGCTGATGGAAAACCAGAACTTTATCAGGATGATACCGTCGTCGATGAGAGCATGCTCTATTTCGGGAACCCCTTTCATGAACTTCTCATACTGTTCATCGCTGCAAAACCCATATGTAGGCTCGATTATGGCTCTGTTATACCAGCTTTTGTCAAAAAAGACTATCTCGCCGGGGTCCGGCAGATGTTTGAAATAGTGCTGGAAGTAGAACTGCCCCGTCTCCACCTCCGTAGGTTTAGGGAGAGCCGCCACTCTGAATCTTCTGGGATTGAGATACTGTATGAATCTCTTGATAGCCTTACCCTTTCCGGCCGTGTCACGATCTTCGAAGATGATCGTTACTCTTTTCTTGTTGTCATAGACCCAATTTTGCAGTTTGATCAGCTCCGCCTGAAGCTCTTTGATGTCCTCTTTGTGCTTGACATTCCTGATTGAAACCTCTGAATAACCCCCATCTACCCAAGAGTATCCGAAACAGAGTCTCTTCCAGATTTCCAAGTATTTGTTTTTCTTATCGATCTTCTCTATTTCAAGAAGATTTTTCCCGACTTCCACCCTAAAATCTCGACAAAGCCCTATATTACGGGCTTTCTACTTCAAATTCAGGCACTACATCACTCTTGTATCAATACGGCACGATTGCGTAGTTCCACCCCCATGATTTTGTATATCTTTTTGACCTCTTCTTCATAGCTGGAAGGGAAGAGATACTTTCTTTGCGTTTTAGTATCCTGTAGCAAGGAGACCTGTACCGAGAGTAGTAGCTGTTTGATTCTTCGTACAGAGAGCTTTTTGTAAAGTAGCCTGATGCGATACTCCAGATGCCTTACAAGTGTATAGGCCATGAAACATATGGCTATGTGGGCTTTTATTCTGTTTTGTTTGAAATGAAAGATCGGTCTGATTCTCAGATCATGCTTGTTGATTCTGAAACTCTCTTCAACTACCCAGAGATTGGCATATTGATCGATGATCTCCTCTTTACTCAGTTTGGAATCGTTCGTGATGAGTCCTTTGAGACCATCGAACCTCGAATCAGCTTCGATCTTCTCCTCATCGAGAGTGATGGTGATTTTACAGGAGCTCTTCTCTTTTTGGCTTTTGCTATCTACTTTGAGAAACTTTCTATAGCCATTGTTGGATAGCTTCGATTTGAAAGAGGAGTCTTTGTGAAGTTTTTCCCTAAGCTTTTCAATAGCCTCCTGTCGCTGTGCCTGATCCTTTCTGGCCCTTTTTTGGGAGTGGGTTACAATCAGTCGTCTGCCATCTTCAAGGGTGAACTCTTTGACTCTTCTATCTTCATCGAGAGGTTCATAGCTTTCTAAATCCAGAATCTTCCGCTCTATCGCATGAGACATACTCTTTATGCGTGCACCCACGATATAGGAGAGGCTAAACTCTTGCAATTTCTCTTCCATCTGGCTATCTCCTGTCGTCTCCTTCTTTCCATAAGCCTCCAGCGCTTTCAAGTTGGCGCTGGAGAGCATACCGCTATCTGCGACGAAGACCACCTTGTCTACTTTGAAGTCCTGTTTGAGAGCCTCGAGAGTGGGCAAGAGGGTATGACCCTCATAGGTACTTCCCGGAAAGAGTCGATAGCCTATGGGCAGACCCTGTTTACTCACCAGCAAAGCCAACACCACCTGAGTCTGTTTATGTTTGTTGTCTTTGGAGAAACCTTTTTGTCTAAGAGTATCATCTTCGAAGCTTTCGAAGTAGAGAGTCGTGACATCGAAGTAGAGCACATCGACCTTTTCATCAAAAAGAGACCTAGTAGATTCAAAGACGATATTTTGCAGGCGCTCTATAGCTTTATCATCCAATCTATCCATACACTTGTAGATACTCTCCAGATGGATATTGACACCATAATGCTTCTTTAGCATCTCCTGGCTGGCCCGTTTGGAGTCGGCGTTGGCTATACGGGCTAGGACAATCTCTTTTAGGATTTCGATACTGCGTCGATGGCGGGCGGGATTGCCTATGACTCTATCAAACCCCAGCTCTTCGTAGAGTTTGCCGTAGATATCGTGTATCCCTTTGATCTGGCGATCGAGTTCGACCATATCTAGGAGATTGACTCTATACATCTGCCGTTTTGTCTTTTCAACACTCTTTTTCGAGTCTCTCTTGGAGCTCTGTTTTGCCATTTTATCCAGCTCTTGGGGGCTATACAGGGGCAAAGAGCCCTCTTGTTCGAGTTCGAGCTTGACCTTTTGGGCATAGAGTTTGAGCTCTTGAAGCTCTTCTTCGTTTTGTGCGATACCGATATGTCTTACAATCTTTTGTCTAACCCTCTTACCCTCTCTATAGGAGTGTACAATCTGTACACTCTTTCTTGGGCTGTTGGGTGTCTTTTTCACTCTGACGAACATAGCTGTACTTTAGCGAAATCTTCCTAAAAAGTCAATATGAATAATTAACTAGGCACTACAAAAAGGGCTCTTGCTCTTCTTGCCCTCTATTTAGGGCTTTCCTTGGTATGGTGGTAGTGCTTAGGGTGGAAGTCGGGAAAAGTGTATAAGCTTTTGCTCGGTATGAATTTGAGCGTAATCTATTGGTAGAATATGCAAAAGAAGGCTGCAATAGTTCGATTTTTGCAATGTAGTAGAGGTATGTGAGCGCTATCTTTTGCGGAAGCGATCGGTTTGGTGGGGTAGATGGAGGTTGGAGAGTTGATCTTTCATCCTCGTACTCTTTCCCAGAAGATTCATATAGATTACATAGTTGCTCAAAACCTTCTTACCATACTCTCTGGCCTGCTCGTTGGATAGTCGCTCCAGACTCAGCCACGGTTCGTATCTGCCATTGCCACTGAAGAGTCTGCCTCTTTTAAGCATCCTTTTGGTGTATCCTATGCCCGCATTGTAGGCATATGCCACGAAGAGAGGGTGTTGGAGCCATTTATGGAGGTAGTTCAGGTGTTGGTTGGCATATACGAGTGCTACCTTCGGGTCGAAGAGCTCGTCGTAATCCCTCCTCTCTCCTCTCTGTTTGGCGATATGCTCTATGAGAAAGGGCATCAACTGCATCATTCCTATGGCAAAGGAGCTCGATACAGCTGCAGGGATGAATCTACTCTCCTGCCGTGCTATGGCGTAGAGCATCGCCTGTCTCTCTATCGATAGCCGTGAGAGTAGGTCTCGGTAGGGTATCGGGAAGAACTGCTTTTTGTCTCTGCTCTCCTTGGCGAGAATATAGCTGTAGTAGCCCACACCCTCGCCATAGGCATATCTCGATGCGAGCTTCTCGAACTCTTTGTTATCAGCGTCGGAGAATATCTTTTTCTTGAGTCTCGCCCATGCTATCGGATCGTATAGCTCATCGCTTCTTTTCCCCTTTTTGGGAAGTTTGGGTACGATGACACTTGGATAGTCTCGTCCGAGCATATCGCGTGCATAGAGGGTATAGATATTGACTTCGTAACTTTTGCCGAGGCGTTGGAGATAGCTCTTTTTGTGGCTTGTCAACCAACTCCAGAAGAGAGCTTTGTCGGCCTCTTCTCTGCTTTTCGCCTTTTTTATCGAGTCGTTGAAAAAAGCTGCCGCTACAGCCCTTTTGCCTTTCGAAATGGCGCCGAGTGCCAGCTCGAACTCGAGCCCAAAAGAGATTTTGTTGCCTCTTGCGGGGAGATAGAGCAGAGCCGAAGATAGTTTGGGGAGTCTCTCTTTGCGTATCTTGCGAATGAAGGTATCGATCCCTCTTTGCATCGTCAGCTCCAGCCACTCCCTGCGCGATGGTGTATGGTCGAGCCTTCTTCTGCCCTCTCTTCCCGCATTGTCGAAGACGAATATCTTCATGGCGCAAGAGAGTTTGTGCCATCTCTCGAGAGGATTGCTGCAAGAGACTACATCCCTAGTGACAGCCTTTTTGATTTTGAGTCTCTTCTTCTTGGCAGGGGAGAGACCAGAAGCGATATGTGAACGCTTTTTGTGCAGTCTTCTTCCCGTCTTTTTCAGATAGGCTTTTTGTAGTTTGTCGTTGATATGCTTTATCTGACTTACAACCTTTTGGGCTTCGTCTCTCTTCGTACTCCTCTGTCTCAGAAAACGCCAGATATAGTAGTCTTTTTCGATACTTCGGGGCATCTTTTGCAGTTGGTGCAAAGTTATATTACCCGCCCCGCAAAATGAGAAAAGTAGTACGACAAATAGAAGAACGAGAGAGAACCTCATCTCTCTATCCTCATCCAAGCAGAGCCTTCATAGCAAAATTGTCTATGAACTCCAGTGCGAGTATTATCGCTATGGGAGAGAGATCTACACCGTTTATCACAAGAAAAGGCATCTTCTGCCTCACCCATACGAAGAGAGGATCGCTTATCCTGTAGAGTGTCACGATAATAGAGCGTACCGTGGGGTTGCTCGGATTCGGCTGTACGAAGCTCATGATAGCCGCGATAATTACAATCCAGATATAGAGACCTATTACCGTATGAATCAGTTGTGCCAGTGCGAAACTTAGTGCCGACATCTTGCTACCTCCATTATATATGGTTTTATCACTTCATATACCTTTTCCACCTGCGGCCCCTCTTCGGCGCCACAGATGAGCAGTGTAAGCGCCATATGGACCCTTTCAACATCGAGAGAGTATTTTTGTGCGATATACTCTCTCAGCTCTTCGAACTTTTCGAAAAAGGGAGCCTCTTTGAGAGCTTCGCCGACGATTTTCATCTCCCGTGCCCACTCTCCATCGCACTCGGCAGGGCCGAAAACAGTCTCGATTCTTCGCTCCAGCTCCACTATGGTAGAGCACTCTGCGAGATAGAGTTTCGCCAGTTTGCCTATAGCCCTGTCGGCGAAACCGAAGATACGGGAGAGCTCCCTCTCGTCCATGCGGGATATATGCTCCCTGTCTATCTCTGCGAGCTCTTTTATGTCAAATAACCTCTTCGTGTCGTATATCTTGCCGCTGTCGAAACTTTCGACCGCTTCAGGCATGGTGAAGATACGCGTCGGTGCCCGATATGTGCAAAGGAGCAGATAGTTGATGACGGCATCTGGAAGATAGCCGTCGAGGAGAAGTTTTTTCGCCGAAATGGGGGCGTTGCCGACAAGCAGCTCGGGCAGATGTAGGTAGCGCCTCTTCTGGGTATAGCCAAGAGAGTTCTCTATATGTATCTTTCTGGCCGTATCTACGAGGCGCTTCTCCTCCTCTATCACGAAATCGACCCCGTCGGCCATATTGTCGCAGGCAGAGGCGAAGAGTGTCGAGGGGGAGCCGTCGGCTTCGAGTAGCACGAAGCTTCCCACCTCGTGGGCCTCGATTTGTACACTCCCCAGCCTCTCGTCTTCGAAGCTTATGGGTGAGGAGGGTTCGGCGATTACAATCTCGTATCCCGACCCCTTCCGCGCCTCTTTTGCAGATGCTTCCGAAGCGATATCTTCGCTGTGCGAAGCGGATGCGAAGGCTTTGCCGCTCTCTACGAGCTGTACGGCGAGATGCTGGTATCTACCCACTCTATCTCTCTGTTCTATCACCTGGTCCGCTACGATGGCGAATTTGGAGAGTATCTCCTCGAGCTCTTTTCTACGCTCGTTCCCATCCCGGGTACTCCTGCCATCTTCTATCGTGAGGATGAAGCCCTCTGCACGCTTTCGGGCGACTATATAGTTCACAAGAGCGATGCGGAGTCTCGCTATATCGATATCATCTTCGCGTGAAGCGCTGAATAGAAGCATAATCTCTCCATCTGCTTTTTGGCGCAATTATAGCCAAAGAGCCTGCATATGGCCACTCTTCACTCCTCCTTCTCCTCTTTTGCCTCTTCATCGTCGCTTTCACCGCCCGTAACGGTATTGACTATTGCGCCGCCGGCCGAACCTATTATGTCGAAGCCGGTGGAGATTACGGCTCCGGTAAGCTCCACCGGGGCGGTGACTATGGTAGTACAGCCGCCCAGAGAGAGTGCGATGGCAAAAATGGCTCCGCAGAGGCGGATTCGGGAGAGTTTCATCCTTTTCATTCGCGACTGAAACTCAGGACTTTTTCGTTTTCGTCGAGCAGAGTCAGATTGGAAGCTCCCATCGACTCTATTTCATATATCTTTATGGGGTCGTCGAGATATCTGCTCCTGAAATCTTTCGCGAGCCGGTTTATATCGTTGGCTCCAAAACCTCTGGTCTCCTCCACACTCGGGATTTTCACCTGTTGCCACACTATCACGAGACTCTTGCCCGAGACCTTCCAGATACCGTCTCCTATCACTTTCAGATTCTTTATCAGATATCCACCCCTGCTTATGGTCGTACTCATGACGATATGTACCGTCGCGGGATTGAAGGTGATATCCTCTCTCTCCTGCGTGAGTGTAGCATTGCTTTTGCCGCTTCTCTCGGTGTGCCATCTGCCGTAGAGCCCTTTCGCCCCGCCCCCGTAGAGAATCGACGATAGAAGAGCCGCCAAAATCACCATATTTCTCAACATCCACTATCCTTTAATGTTTTGCATCGAGGTAGTATCCCTCTCCAGAACTGTTCTTTATGAAATCTCTTTCGGTTTTGTCTCTCAAGCGCTTTACGAAGACTCTGACTGCGTCGTCCGTGGTCTCCGTCCCTTTCCACAGGAGCTCTTTTATCTCCTCTTTGGATATGAAATATCCCGGTCTGTGTATCAGAGTGTCGATGAACTGGGTCTCTCTCAATGTCAGTCGGACTGTCTCACCGCTTTTGAGGAGAATCTTGTTCTCCCTGTCATAGAGAAAATTCTCTCCGATTCGAGTATGGTTTTTTTGAGAGATCTCCCGGGCTATGGTGCATATATACTCCAGAATCTCTTCGGGGTCGAAAGGTTTTATGAAATATTTGACGACCCTCTCCTCTATAGCGCTGAGGAGTTTGTCCCTGTCGCTATATGCGCTCAGTATTATCACGGCGGTATCCGGCGCTATACGGTGAATCTCCCGTGTCATCTCCAAGCCGTCCATTCCGGGCATAGTGATATCGGTTATCACGATATCGGCTCTCCTCTTTTCGAAGAGCTTCAGACCTTCGTGTCCGTCGTGAGCGGTATCGAAATTTCCGAATCTGTAGGCTATGGCCTCTTCCATCAATTCCGAGAGCTTCTTCTCGTCCTCTACATACAACAGATTCAATCTTTTGAGCAGTTTATCGCAATTCATACCTGTGATTATACCTTCTGTCGCTTTCTTTCGGCCGTTGTCCTACGCTCGCCCTCTCTTCTTCCTTTCGGTATCCTGATGGTGAAAAGAGCTCCCTCATCTTCGTTTTTCACGCTGATGGAACCTCCGAAACTCTTCTGTATTATCAATCTGCTCATGAAGAGCCCCAGCCCCGTACCCTGACTGCTGTGTTTGGTACTGAAGTAGGGTTCGAAGATTTTGTCTATGATATCTTCGTCGATACCGCCGGCATTGTCGGAGACCACTATCACGGCATCCCTCCCGTCCTCTTCAAATCTTATCCTTATAAGGCGCCTGCGCACATCCGCGCTCAAAAGAGCGTCTCTGGCGTTTTGGAGTATGTTTAGCAGAACCTGGGTTAGCTCGTTGGCTATACCCATCACCACGATATTGCCATCCCCCTCCACCTCCACCTCTATATGATCCTTCTGCAGGGCTTTGGCTATGAGTGCCAGGGCATCTTTTTTGCTCTCCGAGAGACTGAAAGCCACCATCTTCCTGTTGGGCTTGAAGAAGTCCATGAAGTTCTCCAGTGTCTGGGACATCGTGGCTATGATCTTTTTGCCCTCCTGATATATCTTCTCCACCTCCTCCTCTCCCTTCCCTCTGGAGACGGCACTCTTCATATTGTACATAGTTAGTTGAAGTTCCGTCAGCGGTTGCCGCCACTGGTGGGCTATATTGGCACTCATCTGCCCCAGACTGGCGAAGCGGGACTGCCAGAGCAGAATCTTCTGTTTCTCTTTGTTTTTCTCTATCTCTCTCCTTACCCTCTCTTCCAGATTTCTATTGAGTTCGAAGAGCTTTTCGGTTTGAACTCTTACCCTCTCTTCGAGTGTTTTGTTGAGAGTTTCGAGCTCTTTCTCCTTCTCTTCGAGATGAATCTTGAGCTCCACCTCCCTCGTGACATCGTATCGGATGGCTACGAATTCGAGAATCTCACCCTTCTCGTCGAGTATGGGCACTATCGTAGTATTGACATAGAAGGTACTGCCGTCCTTGGCCATATTCTTGACCGTGGATTTGTAGGTCTTTTTCTGCAGTATCGTATCCCAGAGTGTTTTGAATTTTTTCGCCGGTACATCCGGATGTCTGACGATATTGTGGTTTCTGCCTATAAGCTCTTCGCGACTATATTTCGAAATTTTGCAAAATTCGTCGTTGACGAAGGTTATTATTCCGTCTATATCCGTTCTCGATACGATATTGGAACTCTCTATCGCTTCTACATACTGTTTCAACATGACATTATTATGGCAGATAGTTGATTAATGAGTGATGTTATGCTACTCTATCGCGATCTATCAATTGCACAGGAGAGGGTATGGGTGCTGAAAAACTGGAGAAGATAGAGTGTGTCGGTTTCATACTGAAGCCCGATTCGCCCGATATGAAACCCATCTACGAGAAAGTGAAGCGGAAGTTCGAGAAGAGAGGTATCGAGGTACTTCTCGCCGAACGCTCGGCAGGGATGATAGGTGAAAGGGGGGTGGATTTCGAAGAGATGTGCTCTCGGGTGGACTTTCTCGTCTCTTTGGGAGGAGACGGTACTCTGCTCTCGCTGGTGCGCAGAAGCTACGGCTGGCACAAAGCGGTATTGGGTATAAACGCCGGAAATCTCGGCTTTCTCGCCGATATAGTCATAGATGAGCTCGATCCCTTCCTCGACAAGCTCTTTGCCGGCGAGTACAGAATAGACGAGCGGATGATGATGGAGGGTTATATCGAGAGTGGAGGAGAGAAGAAGAGATTCTACGCATTCAACGACCTCGTCATAACCAGACCTACCATCTCCAAAATGGTCAAAATCAACGCATACATAAATGATGAGCTCTTCAACCACTACCGGGGTGACGGGCTCATACTCTCCACACCCACCGGTTCGACAGCCTACAATCTCGCCGCCGGCGGTCCCGTGCTCTATCCGTTGACGAAAGCCTTCATCATGACTCCCATCTGCGCCCACTCCCTTACGCAGAGGCCGCTCGTGGTGCCGGCGGATTTCGAGATAGGGCTGTGTTCTCCCGACAGAGTGGTGGCCATGATAGACGGGCAGGACTCCTACGAGATGGAGGGCGGAGATATTCTGAGGGTCAGGGGGGCGGCGATAGGCGCCAAACTTCTGCATAGAGTGGAGAGAAACTATTTCGATGTCCTGAGAGAGAAACTCTCATGGGGTGAAGAGGAGTAGGGGAGATGGACTCTGCAAAACTCTCTGAAGATATTTTTGGATAAACTTGAACCCAACAAAAGATGGAGGTGAAGATGATCCGCTTTTTCGTGGATATAGAATCTACCGGTATAGATCTCGAAAGAGATAGAATAATACAGATAGCGCTAATCGAGGATAGAGACGGAGAGACGAAGGTATTCAACGACCTCTGCTATACCGATTTGAAGATGAGTTACGAAGCCATGGGGATACACCATATCACCCCCGATATGCTCGAAGACAAATATTGGCCCTATGAGACGGACGCCTTCATGGAGCTCGAGAAGAACAACAGCCCCGAAAACTATTTCGTCTCACACGGCAACGAGCTCGATTTGGCCATGCTCAAAAACGAGGAGCTCGATTTGAAAATGAAGCTTGTGGATACCGATATCTGTTCGAGACATCTCCTCAAAGATGCCGAGGGCTACAAGCTTCAGACTCTGCGCTATCAGTACGGACTATACAAGAGAGAGAAGGAGTTCGCGAAAAAACTCGGGATAGAGGAGCTCAATCCCCACGATGCGCTCAGCGATGCGGTTTGGTGCTATATGCTGACGGAGTTTCTGCTCGAGAAGGTCGACGGAGATATGCAGAAGCTTGTGGAGCTGACGAAAACACCCGTACTGCTCGAGAAGGTGACATTCGGCAAATACAGAAACGAGGGCTATACCTTCGAAGAGCTCTTCAAGATAGAGCCCGGCTACTTCGTATGGCTGTACAACAGGCTCGCAAGAGAGTGGCCCGATCTGGAATATACGGTGGAGCACTGGCTCAAAACGGATCCGTACTACTGGAAAAAAGCGCAGGAGGAGAGAAAAAAGCTGACTATGAGCAGTATGAGTATCAAGAGTTGACAAGAAGTCGGATTCCGCGGGGGAAGACCCCTGCCTCTTCAGCAAAGAAGCAGATCGGCAGGAAGCTGCTCCTCCTGACCAGGAAAGATACTCTCCACATTCAATTCCGGATGGATGAGCTCTCTGAGTTTTTTCTGTACGACCATCTTCGTGGTCATCACGCTCATCGAACAGCCGTTGCAGGTGCCTCCGAGTACGATATATGCGGTAGCATCTTTTATACCTTTGAATTCCATCGTGCCATCATGCGATTTGATATAGGTTTCTATCTCCGGCAGATAGTTTTTTACGGCGACACAGAGGTCTTCGTCGGAAAAGGGCATCATTTTTCACTCCTTCAGAAAATCAGCTGAGGGAATATATCCAAAGTTGTTTAATTGTAGATAAAATATCAGAAATTTTCCGGAGTGGTCGAGGGATGAAAAAGCGTATCGAGAAAGTCAGAGGGAGAATAGCGGAAAACCCCGTACTCAGAGAGAGTGCGAAGGCGATGAAACCCAACAGGAGTTTCTGGGGAGTGGCTGGGGTGATACTCCTCTTCATAGCACCGGAAATCGCGGCTTTCATATGGGGTGGGGAGATTACGGCCTATGCCCATGCCCGTGTGTTGACAGAAGCCAACCCGATGCTGAATATGATTTTCAAAATGGTGGAGATGATCTTCGAGGATGGAGGCAGCTGGCTAAATCTCTCGATAGGTTTGGGATTGCTATACTGGATATATCACGACTGGAGAGTCGAAAAGTCCGCAGAGAGTTGAACTACTCTTAGATTCTGCCGCCGTGCCGCCGAAAAAGCCGCCCAGGTTTTGGCGAGCGACGGCTATCTACGAACCACTCAGGAGAGCTCTTACTTCTTCACACCCTTTACCCATGCCGTCATGTCGTCATGAGCCTTCGGATTGGGAGCGTCCATGAAGGTGAGAGTGAATTTATCCTCCTCTTCGACCACCGCTATGCTTCTTGGGCGTACGGCCGCCATCTGGGGCACGGGCAGTTCGCGACCGAAGCAGAAGACTATTATCTTCACATCCGTGATATTTTCGTTCATCACATGCTCTTCGAGATTTTTCGTATGGCTATAGTGGTCGAAGATAGATATGAAAACAGCTGTCGGATGAGCATCTATCGTCTCCTTGAGATAGGCGATAATCTCATCGGTGCTGGAGAATCTGGCCTCGTCCTTGCCTATTTCGAGAGCCTGAATGGGGTATGTATCTTTTATGGTCATGCTTTTCATCTAAAAGTGCTCCTTGCTAAAATTTGTGCAATTATATATAAACGAGTTGAATTTTCTCTTCCTATTGAAAATTAATAGCGATATTGCATAAATATACCAGACTATAGCTATCACCCAAATCCCGATAGATATCGTTTTTAATATGCGCTTTCAGTGTGGCAACTCTAACTAAATCGATTTTTGCATTAAATTTACTTTCCAATTCAGCAATTAACTTTAAATATTCAAAGTCTGCTCCTATATCTTTTTATATTATATACGAACAACTTTTCTCTGACTCAATATAAAGATGTAAAAAAGGTAAAGTAAACCCAGACAGAGACGCGAGAGGAGCCGCGCCTCATCTTTGTGCTTGAGTGATATATCAGTCTCTTCCTCGATCAACGGCCTTGAGATAGATGGATAGTCCTATCATCAATGCCGAAATACCCAGCATCAGCGCCACCGCATAGAGTAGTTTGTAGGGATCCGTTATGGCGAACTTGAAGACCAACATCAACGCCTCTATGGAGAGTGCTATGATGATAGAGCCCAAGAAACGGACCATCGTTTTGTGTATATCGTCTTCGGCGTGTTTGTTGTGGGAGCCGAGGACCTCCTCTTCGAAAATAGCCTTTACCAGATCGAAAATAGCGAGCGAAAGAGTCAAGAGAATGGTAGATTCGAACATCTCCTTCACCGCTATGTGCTTAAATTCGTATCCGGTGCGTATAAAGCTATCTACACCCTTTACGAAAAGCAGAAGAGCTACGGCGAAAAGAGCTACACTAAAAGCCGAATAGACCCACTTTATCATCTTTCCGCTTACGGAATCGATGGATGCAGGATGTATCATCTCGAGGATATTTTCGAGTGTGATATCGGTACATACGATATAGAGCAACTCCTTTTTTTCGTCGAGAATGGGATATGCTGCCGTTACTACCAGTCTATTGCCGCCAAGAGACGGATAGGGGTCCGTCAAGACACACCTCTTCTCCTTGATTATACGGTAGTAGTAGGCTCGATTACTTCTGCTCTCACCCATCCCTTTTCGGGCGAATTCGGGATCTATACTTACGGTGTTGATTACCTGTTTTCCGCTTGGATCCAGTATGTATAGAGAATCTACCTTGCCTATCTCGTTGCCGAGCTTTCTCATGCCCGCAACGAGGTCGTCTATACTTATGCCCTTTCTTCTGTTGGGTAGGTTTCTCTCCATGATAAAACATAGGTACGCACGCGCCTTGGTCCGTATTTCGGAAAATTCCTGAATCTCTTTTATCTTCATCTCAATCCTTCAGGCTACCTATACTTTGAGAAAACGATATCTTCTCTCCTGTTTCGACAGTGTACTTCAGTGCTTTGGCCTCACTCAAAACAACAATCGTCGAGCCCATCTCGAACCATCCAAAGAGTTCACCCTTCTTCATCTCAGTAGGCTCCTCATAGTCGAAGTAGAGTCGTTCTGCCCCACTGCCTCGGTTGGTATTTACCCTCTTTTCGAAAGTGAGCACCATCCTGCCTACATTCAGTGCGCCCACGAGTACCATATAGTGTATCTTCCCTGCCCGGTCTCTACATTTGAGCACCACTCTCTCGTTCTCTATGTAGAGATTGGATTTGTTTTTGAGCAGGGGCATATTGACGGGATAGAGTTTCCCCGGAATATGGGCGCACGACTCTATCTTCATATCGAAAGGGATATGGTATCTGTGATAGTCTTTGGGCGAGAGATAGAAGTTGATATACTCTCCGCCTTCGAGTTTAGCGATATCTTCTGCGTAGTATTCCGTCAAAAGCTCCCGTATCGAATAGCTCATACCTTTTATCTGATATGCTCTCTCACTCTCTATCTTGCCCATATCCACCACTTTGCAATCACACGGAGATATCACGACAGATGGGTCAAAATCTATCTCTCTGGCACTTTTGAGCGCCCTCGTGAAGAGCTTGTTGAGAGATTTGTAGTCTCCCGGTTTCTGAAATTCACGCATATCCAAGCCCATCACTCCAACATAAGAGTGGTTTATGATACTCTGTAATACCGATGGAAACTCTCTATCGGCGAATTTGCCAAAGAGTGTCGAAAAGAGTGCACTATAGTGCCTATCCATCACTTTCCTTCTTCAGATAGTATTCGAGCGCCTCTTTCATAAGCTCTATATGATAACTCTCCTGATAGTTGATGAAGTCGAAAAAGCTCGCCAACTCTTCACTCTCGGCTGCCACCGCTTCGGAGAGCTCCCTACACTGCTCCTTGGCCGCCTCCTCTTCGCTGATTCCATTCCTGAGAAACTCCACGACATTCTCCACTTTGTAGAGACTTTTGTGGATGACTCTGGGCACACCAAGAATCCCCATATCACTCATCATCTGCCCGAAACTTCTGAGATGAAAGAAGCTCTCGTCTATCATTATCTGGAAAATTCTGTTGAGAAAGGCATCCTCGCTATGCACTTTGAGATAGTTGTAGATCATAATGAGCTCATACTCCTTGTAACTCTCTTCGAAAAGAAATAGAGTCAGTGCATCGGTAGCCTCTTTGCCAAGCCATATATTTCTATAGACCCTCCTTACCGAAAAAGCCTCCACTTTTTCGTCTGGAAGCTCTTTTACTATCGACTCCATATAGCTTAGGTCACTCTCTATTCTGTGTCTGAGAGCCTCGTCGTCACAGTTGATAGCGAGCAGTTCGAGATCCGTCATTCTGGAGTATATATTGTCCAGAATTACCTTGAGATTATCTACCTTTATAGGTATGTTGTCTCTGTCGTAGTCATAATCGATACCGTTTTTCAGCAGGTCGTTCTCTATCCAAGTGAGATGACGAAACAGAATATCCGAAAATTCATAGAGCGTATGTTTGCTCTCCCCATTTTTGCTCATAAAAGCGGCCATCAAAGTGACAAGCCAAGCTTCGTGCGTCTTTCTCAAAAGTGTTTTCATTCTACATCCTTCTCTTTCACTACACAGCTATTTTTGATTTTATATACCATCGCCGGAATCTCAGGATTCTCTCTCTTGCCGATATAGGTATCCATCGCGGCTTTGAGTGCGAGCGCCACCATCTCCGAACACGCCGCCTCTTCGGGGGGTACATTTTCGAGCATCCCGAGAGTCACCGCCACGAGCTGTTCACCCATATCGAAATCTATCCCCTTGGCTTCCGAAGTTATTATAGACCCGGCGACTACCGTCGTCATACATCCGATAGCCTGGAATCGGATATCCGTAATGAGGGGAGGCTCCCCCTCCTTCTCGGCGACTCTCAAAAAGAGTATCACCTTCTCTCCGTTTTGGGGATTCTCCCCTATCCCCACCGCATCGGCATCATCCATGGAACCGTAGTTTTTTGGATTGGCCATATGCTCGATTATCTCGTCATCGAATTGCACTCACTTCTCCTTTTTTCTACCGTCATTATTGTCTCGCTTTTATTATACCAATATGAGAGAGAAAAAGTTAGATAGTCTTGTCGTTAAATTTTCATTTAAGCGAAAATATGTATAATTTCGCCGTTCTTATCGAATATGCGGATGTGGCGGAATTGGTAGACGCGCTAGATTCAGGTTCTAGTGGGAGCAATCCTGTGGAGGTTCAAGTCCTCTCATCCGCACCATAGATTCAAAGCAACTCTTGCACATAAAAACTCTTTTCACACCTGAAATTGTCACTGTATAGAAGAAGAGAATCGATAGAATTTTATATCTTGGATCCACCATAGTACTTTCTCTCGATCCAAAAGATGGAGAAGTCGTTTTCAGGACACTTACACTTCATCATCCAAGACAATATGATATAGCCAACTATCTTCTCTCGAGGAAGTTCATGCTACGATACCATTTTATCGAGAGTTTCTACCGTAATAGACACAAAAACCATCATCTACTTGAAATTTCGGAACTTAGGCAAATGCACTCCATAGTACAAAACAATCGCGACACAGGCTGTGCACTCAAATTGATAGATAGACCCGAAGAGGAGATTCTCGACAGAGCACTCAAAATGATGAATAGATATAAAGAACTCAGCAGGGAAGAAGAGAAGAGATTACTATTGATGCTCCGTCTGCTGCGAGCGATGCACTACAGTTGGTGGTTCACATCTTGGGGAATCGATGAGTGTCTCGCTTCGCTCTATCAGTTGCCCCCTTTATGTGGCGATGAAATACACTCTCGACTTCGAATTCAACCCAAAAGACTTCGTTGGCGGGCGCATCACTGATAGAGCTTTGAAATCATGGTTAGACTTTTCAACGAAAAAGTCGTTCATACACCGGCAAATCCCAGAGAGCATAGGGAAAATCTACACAAATGCTTCGACACTGTATATAAGACTCCACCGGCGACTAAAGTCGCCGCCCCTGAAGAGTTGTAATTGTCTTGGGGCCGCGAC
>OFBW01000067.1_pt1 | contig 15751 bp, 13 predicted proteins | sample 1520701 | NCBI WGS metagenome assembly OFBW01 (sample SAMEA3696450, study PRJEB22514) | metagenome | biome: water; feature: marine; material: hydrothermal vent | place: Pacific Ocean | collected 2014-08-16 | depth 1514 m
ATAGATCTGTAGTGGTGATATTTCAGGGATTCAGGCTGCTCTATTGTGAGTGGGTATAGCTTTTAGAGTTCAATGCTTAAGTGAAGTCATGACTCTGAAACGACGATGCAAATTTGAACCTTTACAGGGGCGGCGACTTTAGTCGCCGATAGAACCTTGCATAGAGTAAGGTTTGCTTTTGGTCATTGGGGTATGGAGTTGCTAATGAGATTGTTTAGTCTCACCGGTGTCGATAAAGTGATGTGCCATGGAGGTTTTATGTCTTTACGATTTGTTTCTTGTCGATATCCATCGCTGTGTCAAAAATGCTGTTTGAAGCGGGTGAGTCCGACGGATTCTTGCAAATAAGAAAATATTTCTACTATGACAAAAGATCAGGAAGCGTAACTGAGCTATATTATTTGAGAGTCTTATTGCAGTACTTTCAACAAAGACATAAGGCAAGGTATAAACTTTCGTAGCCGCTATCGTCGCGGTCGGCATATGTTATAATCGCTGCAAATTGGAGAGCAAAGAGAGGATTTCTTCTATGATGGGAGCTCGAGATAGGAGAGAGGAGCTGTTTGGGGCGATGCAAAAGAGTCCGGTAGAGACGGGGGATGGCAGCAAGACCCTCTACAGCAGTGAATTCGACGAGTGCTACCACTCTACGAGAGAGGGTGCGCTCAAAGAGTCTCTGAAAAAGCATGTAGAGCCGGCCTTCTCCCTGTTGCCCGAAAAGGATGAGATAAAGATTCTGGATATCTGCTTCGGTCTGGGCTACAACACCCTCTGTACCCTCTACTATATGGAGTCGATGAAGATCGACAGCAGAGTACGGATATACGCACCCGAACTCGACAGGGAGCTCGTGCAGTCTCTGGTGGAGTTCGACTACCCCGCGGAGTTGAAAGGATATGCGGATCTGGTCGAGGCACTCTCGAGAGAGGGGAGATATGTAGGTGAGAGGGTGGAGATAGAGCTCATCTTCGCCGATGCCCGCAAAGCCATTTGCGGACTCGATTCGATAGATATAGTCTATCAGGACCCGTTCAGTCCCCGGAAAAACCCGCTGCTGTGGACTAGGGAGTACTTTGCGGATATACGCTCCATAGTCTCCGACGATGTGGTGCTCACGACCTACTCCTGCGCCACTGCCGTGAGGATGGGACTATACGAAAACGGTTTCAGACTCTACGAAGCGCCCTACGAGGAGCTGCGCAAAGGTACGATAGCCTCTTTGAGGGAGCTTCCTCTCGTACCCATAGATATGGAGCTCAAAAAGATGAGGAATCCCTCCGCTGCAAGTATGAGAGATGCGGAGTTCGTCGGATGAATCTAAAACGCTTCGGCACTGCGGCGATAGGGGCCTATCAATATATATCGGCGATGTTTCCGGGCAGCTGCCGCTACTATCCGAGCTGTTCGGAGTATGCCAGATGGCTTCTGGAGAGCGAAAGAGCCGATAGGGCGCTTGTGGCTTCGATTCTCAGAATAGCGAGATGCAATCAGCTTTTCGCCGGCGGGATAGACTATCCCGTCATCCGTTTCGAAGCTCCCCGAACCCCTTTCGTATGCAGATATAGCGACAAAAGGGATATGAGAGTAAAATACTGGATAGTCCCCAAAGACGAGAAGAGCGGGAGATATTATCTGCTAAAGGATTTCGACAATGGATAGTTTGACTATAGATAGACCCCTGGATATGCATCTGCATCTAAGAGATGGCGAGATGCTCGAAGTGGTGGCCCCTCTGAGTGCTGCACACTTCAGCGGAGCGCTCATAATGCCCAATCTCCTGCCGCCTGTAAGCGATGGGAAGATGCTGAGGGAGTATGGAGAGAGGATAGCCGCAGCTGTGGGAGAGGAGAGTTTCGAAAGATATATGACCCTCTTCTTCAGGAGCGATTACGACTACGATTTTCTCTCTTCGCTAAGAGAGAGCATAACGGCTGTCAAACTCTATCCCGCCGGAATCACGACGAACAGCGAAGGGGGAGTGGAGGGCTTCGATATAGCCGAACTCTCCGAAACTCTCGAAGCGATGAGCGAGCTTGGCATACCCTTGTGCATACATGGAGAGAGCAACGGTTTCGTGATGGACAGGGAGGCCGAGTTTATCCCCGTATATGAGAAGCTCGCCGAAAACTTTCCGCATCTTAAGATAATCATGGAACATATCAGCACGAAAGAGAGTGTGGAGGCTCTCGATAGATATGAAAATCTCTTCGCTACCATCACTCTGCACCATCTGCTGATAACTCTCGACGATGTGGCGGGAGGGCTGCTCAGGCCACACCTCTTCTGTAAACCCATCGCCAAGCGTTACGAAGATAGAGAGGCTTTGAGGAGTGTGGCACTCTCGGCCCATCCCAAAGTGATGTTCGGTTCCGATTCCGCTCCGCATCCGAGAAACGCCAAGGAGGCTCCCGGTTGTGCGGCGGGTGTCTTCACCGCTCCCATAGCGCTTGCGGCACTGAGCGAGCTTTTCGATTCGCATGGGGCGCTCGATAGACTACAGGCCTTCGTGAGCGACAATGCGAGGAGAATATACGATATAGAGCCTCCGGCCAAGAGTGTGGAGCTTCGCAAAGAGCCTTTCGTGGTGCCGGAGCGTTTCGGAACTGTGGTACCGATGATGGCGGGAGAGGAGATAGGCTGGAGTGTTGTGAAAGTGACGCAGGGGGGAGAGTGAGAGAAGAGCCATGTCGCCATCGAACGGGCATTTGAGTGAAAAAACGCTTGTGGTCCTGGGTATGGAGTCTCTCCGGCAGAGGGGAGGGAATCTATGACCTACGACTATCTCAAAGCTCTCAAATCGTCCAAGTCGGCGCTCAGACTCATCGGCAGTGAGCACTTCGCGATGATTCTATCGTGGATCTACGCTCTTTTCGTCGCCCGAAACAGGAGGCGGGTGGAGCACGGGGAGGTTCTGCAGTCTCTCGAAGAGCATCTCTACGATCTCAACGGGCGCTACGACAACCCTTTTCCACAGACGGCGAAACACTATCTCGACAGATTCGTCAGGGTCGAGTACGGCTATTTGCGCAGATATTACGAAAACGAGGAGCTTTTTTACGAGCCGACCCCCGATACCTACCGTGTACTGGAGTTCGTGGAGTCGCTGCAGAGGCGGGAGTTCGTGGGGAGCGGGACGAAGTTCTCGCTGATCTTCGAGCTTTTGCAGAAGCTCGAGTACGAGGCTCTGATGGATAGTTCCGAGCGCCTGAAGGCCATAGATGCGCAGATAGAGCGACTCGAAGCAGAGCGTGAGCTTATCGGCTCCGGGAAGGGAGAAGCGGTGGATGAGACGCAGATTCGGGAGATTGTCGCCGAGGTAATAACGCTTAGTCGCCGACTGCTGTATGACTTCAGCGATATCGAGTACAACTTCCGCGCACTCAACCGCGAGACCAAGGAGAAGATAGCCGGCAGCTTCGCGGCCAAATCGGAGGTGCTCGATTTCGTCTTCGACAGCGAGGAGGCTATCCGCAACTCCGATCAGGGGAAGAGCTTCTTCGCCTTTTGGGAGCTGCTGACGAGTGAGAAGAATGAAAAACTCGAAGAGCTCGGCGAAAAACTCTACGAGATAGAGGCGGTGGCCGAGGCGGACCGCGACAGGCGACTGGCCAATTTCAAATACGATCTGGTATTGAGCGCCCATCAGGTGCAGATAGTGGTGAATCGTCTCATCGAGCAGTTGCGCCGCTTTATCGACGAACGGGCGTGGCTGGAGAATCGGCGGGTGCTGGAGCTCGTCGGCAGTATCGAAAAGCGTGCGCTTGCGATGAGAGAGCTTCCGAAAGAGCGGGAGTTCATGAGTGTGGCTCGTCCCGGTATCGAGCTGGCCTTGCCGCTGGGGAGGCATATGTACGAAGTGCGCGAAGAGGGGAGCTTCCGTGCCGAGCTCAAAAAGCAGAGAGTGGATATCGATATCCGCGACGCTCTTTTCGATCGCTACTGGGTCGATGAGACGCAGTTGCATCGCAATATTGTAGAACTGCTTCAGCACCACTCTCAAATCTCTTTGAAAGAGATAGTCGATGTATATCCTGTTCGCAAGGGTGTTGCTGAGATTGTAGGCTACCTCTCACTTGCTACAACACTAAATATTGGCTATATCAACGAGAGCGCCAAAGAGGAGTTGGAGATAGAAGATGTTGACGGCGGGGAGCTTCTCGTGAGGGTGCCGAAAATTCTCTTTATCAGGGAGCGAAAGGGGTCGATATTTTAGGTAGTTGCATTATAATGCCCATATACGCAAAAAGGTGCTTTCGACGGATAGGCGAGGAGATGGAACGATATAGTGTCGCTATCACGATTTGATAGGAGAAGAGAGATTTGCAGGAGAAGAAAAAGGCTTTTTCGCTGGCTGCCATCGCACTCATAAAGGGTATCGTCTATCGTGTCGAAGAGCCGATCGTCTGGGAGGGTCTGAACAAGCATCTCGCGGAGATAGAGGACTATTTCGAGAGCATCGGGCTGGAGGTCTATCTCGACGATACGGGCGGATATGCCTATCTGAAGCAGGGGGAGAGCGAGCTTCCGAAACTCGCAAGACGCCAGAGTCTGAGTTTCAAGGTCTCCTTTCTGCTGGCGCTTCTGCGCGCCGAGCTGGCGAGGCGCGAAGATGAGAGCGAGGGGGATGTGGTCGTTTCCACAGAGGAGATTGCGGAGCGCTTCATGCTCTATCTGCCGGAGCACAACGATGAAGCGAGGGCGCAGAGGGAGATAGATACGGCTCTCTCGAAAGCGGTGGAGCTCGGCTTTCTCAAAAGGCTCGGCGACGGCGGCTACAAGATTCAGCCGGTGCTCAAATCTTTCGTCGATGCGAGCTGGCTGGCCGAATTTGATAAAAAGATGGCAGAGTATGAGAAGTTAATGCGAGAGAAGGGGCTATAGCGTGCATAAAAGTTGCTGGCAAAGATTTGATACTTCTCTTCAATCTATCATAGAAAAGTTACCAGCAGAGGTGCTAAATTCATATGACTCTTTGATGTTAAAAGCGGCATTAAGTCACTCTTTACAGACTCCAGAGTCAGATTTACCCTTTTTACATAAAGAGTTAAAAAGAGTTTGTAAAGAGATAAGTCGATATGAAGAGGAAAAAAAGAGTAGTGAGAATATAGTTCAAGATGTAAAGAAAAGAGTATATACACACTCTTTACTAACTTTTCTTGAGGAGCTTCCTTACCCTCCACCTTCTCAATGGGATTTTACCTTTATTGACCTTTTCGCAGGGATTGGTGGATTTCGTATTGCTTTTCAGAATGTTGGAGGGAAGTGTATCTTCTCAAGTGAATGGGATCGTTTTGCACAGCAGACATATGCCACTAACTTTGGTGAGATTCCTTATGGTGATATTCGCCAGATAGATAAAAAAGAGATTCCAGAGCATGATGTTTTGTGTGCGGGTTTTCCTTGTCAGCCATTTTCACTTGCTGGAGTTTCAAAAAAGAACTCTTTAGGCAGAAAACATGGTTTTGAAGATGAGACGCAAGGGACACTTTTTTTTGATATTAAAAAGATTCTTGAGTATAAGCGTCCAAAAGCTTTTATGCTTGAGAATGTTAAAAATTTGGTCTCTCACGATAAAGGTAGAACATTTCAAGTGATCCGTCAGACACTTGAAGATGAGTTGGGGTATGTTATTAACTGGAAAGTGGTAGATGGCAAAGCTTGGGTTCCACAGCATAGAGAGCGTATATTTATTGTGGGGTACGATTTAGAGAAAATTGATATTACAAAAGAGGAGATATATATTCCAGAAGGTCCAGAAGATGGGTATTGCTATCCTGAGTTAAAAGATATTATCTCTGAAAATGTAGAAGATTATACGATTGGACTTGGTACTTGGGAAACATTGAAGCGACACAAGGCTCATCATGAAAAAGCTGGAAATGGTTTTGGATATGGATTAATCAAAGTACCAATTGAAAAAGGGTGTATTACGCGTACTATTTCAGCACGCTATCATAAGGATGGTGCTGAGATTTTAATAGAACAGCTTGGCATGCGTCCTCGTCGGCTTACAATTATTGAAGCAATGCAGTTGCAAGGGTATGACCCTCAGAAGTATCGTTTTCCTGTATCAAAGACTCAAGCATATCGTCAAATTGGAAATAGTGTTGTTGTACCGGCAGTAGAGGCTTGCGCTAAAGAGATAGCAAAAGTTTTAAGAGAGAGAGGATGATGCACCTTGAAAATAGTTTCAAGCATACCAGTTTGACACAGTGTTTGGAACAGATAGATCATCAGAGAATGTTTTGGATTGTAAAACGGCTTTCAGGAAATGATACAGGTTTAAATGGAGCACATCAAGCTGGAGTATATTTTCCAAAAGAGTTTTTTCAGCAAGCCTTTCCTGAACTTGCTACGACAAGAGTAAAAAATCCAGATACTAAAATAGACTATTGCTATTTTCCAAATATAGATGAGAAGGTAGAGAATCTTAGGGTTATTTACTATAACAACAGATTTTTTGGTGGTACAAGAAATGAGTTTAGAATTACCAATTGGGGAGGGTGTAAGTCTCCAACGAATAATCAAGAGAGTACAGGAGCCATTTTTCTTCTTGCACTTAAAAAAGAGGGGGATGGTTTTGTCTCAATTGGATGGGTGGCATCGTCTCTTGCTGAAGAGGATTTGATTGAATCTTGGCTTGGAAATGAGGTAGAGCCTGGAGAGTTTTATATGCCACATCAGGGTGTAGAAGATAAAAGAGAGTTTGAAATTCCTGATGCTTGGTTTAAAGAGTTTCCTACAGGTAGGGAGATTTTTGATTATATTGTGGAGTTACTACCCAGAAAGAAGTGGAAAGGCAGTATTGATAAACTTCTTTTAAAGCGTAGAGAGATTGAATTTTCTATCTATAGGCGTATTGAGAATGAGAGTGTTTTACCTGTTATTAAAAAGGGTTTTAATTCGGTTGATGATTTTATTCGCTATGCACACTCTGTCTCTAATCGTAGAAAGTCTCGTACTGGTAGATCGTTGGAGCTTAATCTTGAAACGATTTTTCGAGATGAAAAGCTCTATTTTGAAGCACAAGCAGTAACGGAAAATAGAAAAAGACCCGACTTTCTTTTCCCATCGTCTAAGGCATATCAAGATCCATTATTTCCTGATAATTACTTAAGGTTGGTAGCTGCTAAAACAACTTGCAAAGATCGATGGAGACAAGTTATTGATGAAGCAAAGCGCATTGAAGTTAAACATCTTTTTACATTACAGCAAGGTATTTCAACGGCACAATTAAAACAGATGTATGAGAGTCGGGTTCATCTTGTTGTTCCTGAACCTTATCTTTCTGCCTATCCTTTAGAGTGGCGAGCAAAGATATTGACACTTGAAAAGTTAACTAAAACGATTCGATGCGAGCAGGATATGATCAAGGATATTAAACGGTGGGTAGTTTAATAAAAGAGTGTATAGATGGAGGAAGTATTTTATGGAGTCGCTCTTCGATATGGAGGCGAAACGGCGCGGCTTTCGGCTGGCACATTTCGAACTCTACAACTGGGGGACATTCGACCGGCAGGTGCTACGGCTGGAGATGGGGGGCGACAACGCTCTACTCACCGGCGATATCGGCTCGGGAAAATCGACGCTTGTCGATGCGCTTACGACACTGCTGGTGCCTCCGGGACGCATCGTTTACAACAAGGCTGCCGGAGCGCAGAGTCGAGAGCGCACGCTCTACAGCTATGTCGCGGGTGCCTACAGGACCGAAAAGGACGAGGCGCTTGGACAGCTCAAGGCAAGAACCCTGCGAGACCACAACGACTTCAGCGTACTCATAGGCCGTTTCGAGAACGAAGGATTGCTCGAATCGGTGACGCTGGCACTCTTTCTCTATCTCAAATCCGGCAGTCGTACAGTCGAGCGCTTCTATATCGTTACGCAAAAGAGCCTCTGTGTGGAGGAGGATTTCCTACCCCCTTTCAAAGATATCCGCGCGCTCAAAAAACGGCTCAAAACCAAAGGGGGCGATCTTTTCGACAGTTACCGCGACTATTTCACGCAGATCAAACGGCTACTGGGTATCGGAAGCGAGCAGGCGATGAGACTTTTTTATCAGACGGTTTCGATGAAGTCGGTGGGGAATCTGACCGACTTCATACGAGAGCATATGCTGGAAGCCAAGCCGATAGAAAAGAGTGTCGATGAGCTCATAGCCAGCTTTTCGGAGTTGAAACGGGCGCACGATGCGGTGCTGGAGGCCAAAGAGGAGATTTCGATGCTCAAACCTCTATGCAGACTCATAGGCCGATATGAGGCGAAAGGGGAGGAGCTGGCTTCGATACGGAGTCTTGCCGAGCTCATCGCCGCCTGGTTTGCCGGAAAGGCCGAGGCCATTTATGGCGAAAAGATAGAGGCCGAGAGTATCGAGCTGAAGAAGGTGCGAAGCCGTCTTTCGCGGGCCGAAGAGGAGCTGGAGAGGCTCTTTGGCAAAGAGAGCGACCTGCGGCTCGACATAGAGCGTAGCGGCGGTGGGCGACTTGCCGAGATCGAGAGGGAGCTGAAGATCGAAGAGGAGCGTCTGGAGGCGCGTCGCGGGGAGCATCGCCGCTATACGAAACTGCTCAAAACCCTTGGCCGCAAAACTATCAGCAGCGAGCACAGCTTTCTCTCGCTGAGGCGGGAGTTCGAGAGCGAATTGGAAGGGGCGGAGAAGAGCAGGAAGACGATAGAGACGAAGCTCTTTTCGGACAGGGCGGCGATGGAGCGCTATAAGGAGTCGGCGGAGGAGATCGAGCGGGAGCTTCACTACCTCAAGGCGCGCAAGAGCAATATCCCCTCCCAAAGCGCCGCCATCCGTGAACGGCTCTGCGAAGCGCTGGGGCTCGAGGAGTCGGAGCTACCCTTTGCCGGGGAGCTGCTCAAACCGCTCTCCAGACCCTTCAGGGGTGCCATCGAGCGGGTGTTGCGCAACTTCGCCCTCTCGCTGCTGGTGGATGCGCGCCACTACGAGGCGATCAGCGACTATGTCGAGAGGCACGAGCTCGGAGGGAGGCTGGTCTATCTGAAGATCGACACCGGACGAGACTACGAAGCGCTTCTCTTCGACGACCCGGCGATGCTCTACAGCCAGATGGAGGTAAAAGCCGACACTCCCTTCTACGACTATCTGCGCCACCGCCTCTTCCATGACTTCGACTACCGTCTCTGCGAGGATCTGAACTGCTTCAGACGCCACAAAAAGGCCCTGACGGCAGCGGGTCAGCTACGACAGAGCGGCAGCCGCCACGAGAAGGATGACCGCTTCGCCGTGGATGACGAACGCCGCTGGGTGCTGGGCTGGGAGAATCGCGAAAAGATCGCAAAGCTCGAAGCGGATCTGAAACGCAAAAGAGAGAAGATAGACTTTCTACGAGAGAGAATAGAGACGGCCGAAGGGGAGCTCGAAACTCTTCGACTCAGGCGCGATACCCTGCGCGACCTGCTCTACTACGAAGATTTCGAGACGATCGACTTCTATACCCCCTCTCGTCGTATCGAAGAGCTCAAAGAGGAGTCGAAGAGATTGCGCGAAAGCAGCGATATGCTCCGCACGCTCGAAGCCCAGCTGGAGGAGACGGTGGCGGCACGCAGGATGAAGCAGAAGGAGCAGAGCGATCTGCAACAGCGGCTCGGAGCTCTGGAGCTGAAGATTGGACAGCTGCAGGAGCGGAGGGATGCCGCCGTCTTGCAGTATGAGCGGTTTGAAGAGGAGCTCGAGGCGGAGTCGGAGAGGATCGAAGCTTTTGTGGAGGAGGAGGGCTTTGGCGGGCTCAATCTCTCCAATCTCAATGCCAACGAACGAAGAGCGCATGAGCTGCTCAAAAAGCGGATCGAAACGCTGAAGGATCGCTTGCGCGATTTGCGTTCGAAGATCGAAGGGGCTATGAAAGACTACCTCGTACGCTTTCCGCATCAGGCCGGAGAGCTCGACTACTCCATCGAAGCCGCTTCGGCCTACAGGGCGCGTTACGAGCGTCTGCGCAGTGACAATCTGCCGAAATTCGAGAAGAAGTTCAAAGCGCTCTTCAAAGAGGGGACCATCACGCAGGTGCTTCGTCTGAGCGCCGAGCTCGATATGGCGCGGCGGGAGATTAGCCAAAAGATCGATATGATAAACGGTGCGCTCGAGCGGATAGAGTATAGCCCCGACACCTATATCCAACTGCGCGCCGAGCCAAACCGCGATACCGAGATAGGCGCCTTCCGTTCGGAGCTGAAGATGATGACCACCGGCGCCACCGACAGCGAAGACGAGAGCGGCTTCAGCGAAGAGAAGTTCGAGATGATCAAAGGGCTCATCGAGCGTTTCGCCGGACGCAGAGGCTTCGCCGATATCGACGCCAAATGGCGCAAAAAGGTGATAGATGTACGCAACTGGTACACATTCGGTGCGGTGGAGCGTTATGTGAGTGATGAAATGGTAAAAGAGTATTATGCCGATAGTGCCGGTAAAAGTGGTGGACAGAAAGAGAAACTTGCCTATACCGTTCTCGCCTCGGCGCTTGCATATCAGTTCGGTCTTATAGGGGGCAGCATCAAGAGCCGTACCTTCCGCTTCGCGATGATAGACGAAGCCTTCGGCAGGGGTAGCGACACGAGCGCCCGCTATGCCCTGGAGCTCTTCAAAAAGCTCGATCTTCAGCTGCTGGTGGTCACGCCGAAGCAGAAGATACATGTGATAGAACCCTATGTGAGTTCTATCCACTTCGTCCACAACAAAGATGGGAACAATTCTCAAATCTTGAGCCTGGATATAGAGAGCTACAGGAGAGAAAAAGCCGATATGCAAAACGAAGAGGGTAGATGATGTTTCGTATAGAACCTCTTCGCAAAAAGGCGCTACTCTACTATGAGAGCGGGAGATTCCATGCCGACATTCTAAACGGCAGAGAGATTTTTCCTCTGCGCTATCCCTTCAAAAAGCCGAACGAAAGGGCGCTGGTCGCCTCTATCGAAGAGGTGCGGGAGCAGATGGCGACATTGCGCAGGTCGGGTACGGGCGGGTATATCGAGTATCGCACTCTCGAGTACAAAACTATCGGAAGACAGCGATTGCCGGCGGCACTGAGTTTCGAGACGCAGGATGAGTTTTTGCGATTTCTCGGCAAAGAGGAGGAGTATCGGCTCTTTGAGCAGGGCTTCGAAGAGGCGCGAAAGCTCGGACTCGGAGAGTTTTTGCGACAAAAGCCGCAGATTCTGCTGAAAAATCTGGAGCACTGGAGGTCTATTCTATCGGTAGTGCGCTTTTTTCTCGAAAATCCAAAGCCCGGTATCTATCTACGGGAACTTCCCATAGAGGGTATCGACAGCAAATTCATACAGTCGCACAAAAAGATACTCGATACGCTCCTACAGGAGCTGCTTGAGCCGGAGTCGTACGATGCTTCCATTACGAGGTTTTCGAACTACGGCTTCGAGAGGAAGTACGGATTGAGATACCCCTCCAATCGTGTACGCTTCCGCACCCTCGACCTAGAGGCGAGAGTCTGCGGAGTCGAAGATATGGAGATAGCCTGCGAAGCGTTCAACAGCCTGAATTTGCGGGCCAGACGCATCTTTATCATAGAGAATCTCACCACCTTCCTGGCCTTTGCCCCTCTTCCCTCCGCACTTGCAATCTACGGAGGCGGCTTCAAGGCCGGACAGCTCGCAGAGCTCGATTTGTCGTTCGCCGAAGAGCTCTACTACTGGGGAGATATCGATACCCACGGTTTCGCCATCCTCACGAGCGTTCGCAGCGCACATAAAAGAGTACGCTCTTTTCTGATGGATAGAGCCACGATGAATCGCTTCGCGCAACTCTGTGTAGAGGAGCCCTCCCCGACAGAGGCCGACCTACCCAACCTCACACCCGAAGAGGCGGCGCTATACGACGAACTGCGCTTCGGAGCCTATCGCGCAATGCGCCTCGAACAGGAGCGCATAGCGATGGCTTTCGCCATGCAGAGGGTAGAGGCTATGCTCTGAGCTGTAGAAAAGCTCTATAAGTGTTTAGATTGGAGCGTTGCTGTGTAAATTGGAGGAGGCATTACAGCTATAATCTCCAATGTTCAATTTGTAAATTTACTCAGTAGTGACCCTGCCGCCACCATTGTGGTTTTGTGTAACTTTTGGAGGCTCAGGTTTTTTTGTTTTAAAGACATAGACAATATAACTAACACCCGCGGCGATAGCAATTCCCGTCAATTCTGCTCCCATAATTCCAGAGAAGGCTGCAAGTCCATATCCAATACCTACCAGCATAATAAAACTTCCCTGACCAAGGTAGGTCGATCGATGTCTAAAACTTTGTTCTCTCTCTGCCATAGATACAATTCTATCTGGAAGAGTTTCTTCTATGGCCTTGTAGGCTTCTAACTCTTCAGGGGCGGGTAATGGCGCTTGCCTTATTTGTACATAGCTACTGGAAACGCTTAGCTGTGGCTTTTCTTTTTTGTCTGAAACTTTTATTTCTTCGGTCTTTTGTGGTTTCACCGCTTGATTCTCCATTTGACAGCCTTCCCATTGATGTGCGCAAATCATTTCCAATGTTTATCATATCAATATACTGATTGTTTGTTTCAAAATCTGGGACATCGACAATGATGCTGTTTTTCATTCCTCTAATAAAATGTTTAAAAAAACCACTCATCACCGCCTCCCTTTTATTTATATAGGATAAATATAACATATATCAGTGAACAAAAGCTTATTCATCATAACACCACCCGCCTAACCCTCAATACGGCATCTACCCTTCAACTCAAAAATAAACATTTCTGCTACCCTGCCGCAGGGTACTTGTCTCTCTGGTCGGGCGTGCTATCCACCACATGCTCAACGCTCTACTGCTGCGCAAGATAATAGATCTCATAGATCTTCGCATCTATGAGTTTCAAACGCCACGCCAAAATGTACCACCCGGAGCAATAGAGATATCGGTAGAATGACTTCGCCATAGCAACAAAGAGGTGGACGCATTCAAACCCTATCTCAAAGAGCGCATCGAAGTGGCACCGCCCGAGAAGCTGCCGGCGACGGTGCTTTATCGAGAGATTGCCGCACAAAGGTATGACGGGAGCCTTCGGGTCGTACAATGTTGTCTGCAAAGTTCGAACTCTTCCGCGAAAGAAGAACCTGTCGTATCGTTACCACCTCTTCTCTTTTTGAAAATGTGGTGGAAGTCGGGAGATTCTACCGGCGACTAAAGTCGCCGCCCCTGTGAGGGTTCTAATCAGTATCATCATTTTGGGGCCGCGACTTCAGTCGCGGATTTGTGTTGAAGTCCATACAGACTAAGCCTCGCTTAGGAAAGTAAGAGTCCATCTACCTAGAGCAGGGACTTCAATCCCGTTATATCACGATTTTGCGGGGCTTAAAGCCTCCGATTCCAAAACACTCTTGCTCATCATCGGTATGAAAGAAAAGCAAAAAGCTTACTCAACTTTCGCACATAAAACCAAGCTCTTTTTGAGCGTAAGCCCTCAGTAGAGCGATAATCTGAAGAAGATCTTTATTCTTCTTGATAATCTGTTCGACTTGAGCTATTTTAGTGAGTATTTCAAGAAAGAGCCGCATAGAGATGGCCAATGCTTCAAGCTCACATTCTAAGTCCCTGAAGAGTTCTCCCAATGTTTTGGGTTCATGATGAAAGCGGTTGATCGTAGTGACGAGATTGTAGGTGAACATCGAAAGAGTGATACGGGCGATAATCGCTTCATAGAGCCGGTTCTCCTCTTTCCCCAGTCCGAAATGTTCTCTGAGGTCTTTGTAGCCTTGTTCGATATTCCAGCGTTTTTTATAGGTGTCGATGAGCTCTTTGCCTGAAAGAGAGAGATCGGTGCTGATGAAGATGAGCAGTTCTTTCGATGTATGCAGGAAAAGTAGTTTCACCTTGCCAAGAGTATGATGCTCTGCGATCATGTCGAAATAACGGTAACGGATCTTTCCGTAGCGACCGTTTTGCATACGCCGAATCTTATGATAATGATCATAGAGTGCCTGTAGACTTTTATACTTGCCTTTGAAGTGCCACAGTTTCGGATTGTTCGCTAAGCGGGCAACGGTATCGATACCTATCTCTTTGGCTTTGAGAATGAACTCGGGTTTGGCATACCAACTGTCCACCAGCAGATAATCTGCCATGATGCCTGTATCCAGGGCGCGTTTCACCATTTCAAGTGCCAGGACATTCTTCCCTTTGAGTCCTTCTTCTCTTCTTCGGTAGGCGTTGCTGCGATGATGTAGCTTCCGGGTGTACTCCTTGGGGGCTTTGTGTCGGCTTTGATTTATGCGCAGGGCAAAGTCCAGTTGGAAAGTGCAATAGCTGTCGGCATAGTTGAGCGAAACGATATTGAGCCCACCTATTGTGCGTTTTTCTTTGTTGCTCCAAATGGCTTTGCAGCCTCCCTCGATCTTCTTGCCATACTTGGGTTCGACCGTATCGTCGATAATCAGCACGCACTGTTCATCGATAGCATGGAGCGCTTCGATCTTTTCGATAAGTCTCAAAGCGCTTAGCTGTAGCAGCTTACGCCAGTTGAAGCGAGATTGCTTCAAAAAGCGGTAATAGACATCTTTGCCAAAAGCATCATCGCTTTGTTTGATAAAGGCAGACTGTCGTTTATGCATCACGAGCATATAGACGAAATGCAGCACTACCAGATAGGGTGAGACACCGACACTTCGCTTCGTGAAATTCGACTGTTTCAAAATAGATGCGAAGCCAATCTGGCGAAGCAGTGAGACAATCGGATTTCTCAAGAGACTTCTTAGCGCAGATTCGATACACTTGTCAAGCTCCATAAAACAGGCTCCTTTATACGATGTGTGTGCTAACAGATTGTATTCAATGCCTGTTTATGGGCTTTCGTAGATAGATTTCGGGTTGGAATTTATGTGCGAAAGTTGAGTAATCAAAAAAAGAAAGTGTCTATCATTGCAGTGGAGTAGATAATGAACGATTTTGAAAAGCTCAAGAACGAAATTGTTAAAAGATTACAACCGCTTCAGCCTGAAAAAATTGTTTTATTCGGTTCACTCGCACGAGACGAAGCAAAAGAAGGAAGCGATATTGATTTGTATATCGTTACAAAAGACGAATACATGCCTCATACATGGCGCGAAAAAATGGATATCAAGCTCAAATTCTCCCGCGCGTTACGGGACATCAAACGACACTACGATATCGACTTAATCACCCATACGAAGGCAATGCATCGTAGATTTATGCAAAACGAGTTGCTTTTTGCCAAGGATATTCAACGCGAGGGCAAGGTGATTTACGGTGCATAAACGACAAGCCCTCCATTGGCTTGAAGCGGCAAAGGATGATCTCGACACGATTACATACTTGATCGATGACGAACATCTTACCAATATCGTAGCTTTTCACGCCCATCAAGCGGTGGAAAAGTCACTGAAAGCATTGATTGAATACAACGAAATACCATTACGCAAAACCCATAATCTCGAAAGACTTTACAACCATATTGACGAACAAATTCGACTCGATTACAATATGCTGGAGTTTCTAAACGAACTTTACATAGAGTCAAGGTATCTAGGAGATATGGGATTGTTGCCAAACGGCAAACCGACACTGGAAGAAGCGAAAAATTTCTATATGTTTGCATGCTTTGTATATAAAGAGAGCGCAAAAAAGATAAGGGCCAGTCTTGGCCTGTAAAAGTATGATAGTTGACCGTGAATAACTCGCATTTCCCGAATTTCCCACCGAGAGAGTAACGGGAGTGGACATAGAATCCTTTTTTTCTCTTCTTTCCATGAT
>OFBW01000069.1_pt1 | contig 15141 bp, 16 predicted proteins | sample 1520701 | NCBI WGS metagenome assembly OFBW01 (sample SAMEA3696450, study PRJEB22514) | metagenome | biome: water; feature: marine; material: hydrothermal vent | place: Pacific Ocean | collected 2014-08-16 | depth 1514 m
CTCTTCTTTGAATTACGGGATAAAAATGATAACATTGTTAACGTTGATTTCTTTGGGAACGAGAATTGCTTACCTTTACAAAAACTACTGTGAGGAAGAAGAGTGAGAAGACCATACACCGTAATAGTTTCCGAAGTAAGCATTGACGGGAAGTTGACCCTTGCAAAAGGAGTTTCAAGCAAAATATTGATGTCCCTTATGGACGAAGAGGCAAACAAATACTTACACCAAATAAGGGCTGACTTTGACGGGATAATGGTCGGGGCAAACACCGTAAGAACTGACAATCCAAACCTTACGGTCAGGTATGTGGAAGGAGAAAATCCAACGAGGATAATTCCCACCGTTTCCGGGGAAATTCCGGAAGATTCAAACATTTTAAACACGAGCGTTGCACCGACGATAATAGCGGTTTGCGAAAAAACTCCCAAAGAAAAAGTCCGAATGTTTGAAAGCAAAGGAGCAAAAGTTATCGTATCCGGTAAAGAAAAAATAAACTTCCCGGAACTTTTTGAAAAACTTTACGCTTTGGGAATAGAGAAACTGATAGTTGAAGGCGGAAGCAGTTTGAACTGGGAAATATTAAACAACGACCTTGTAGATGAGATAAGGCTCATTCACCTGCCGGTGGTGGTCGGCGGAGAGGATGTGCCGACCCTTGCAGGGGGAGAGGGAGTGAAAATCCTTGAAAAAATCAAGAAGTTCAAGATTAAAAATGTCTTTGTTCTCGGAAATCAGGTCATAACAGAGTATGAAAAAACACCCTAACAATTTTCTTCAAACAAGCAGGGAAAAAAGAAAGGCAGATGTTTAAGTACTTTTTAAAACGTTTTCTTCAGATGATTCCAATTGTTATTGGAATGACGTTTGTCTCCTTTCTCATCATCAAACTTGCTCCGGGGGACTTTTTCACGCAGCTTGAAATGAATCCCTCTATTTCAAAAGAGACGATTGAGGAGCTCCGAAAACTTTACAGTCTCGATCAAAACATCATTATCCAGTACTTCCACTGGCTCTGGAACGCACTCCACTTCAACCTCGGCTACTCATTCGCCTATCACAAACCTGTAACCGAACTGATAGGAGAAAGACTACTGAACACCTTAGAACTTACAGTTTCCTCTTTTATCCTTTCCTGGCTTATATCAGTTCCTCTGGGAATAATTGCTGGCGTCTATAATGGAAAACTCCTTGACAGAGTAATTTCTTTCTTCTCTTTCTTCGGAATCTCTATTCCCAACTTCTTCTTAGCGTTTATCCTGATGTACTTTGCAGCAAAAACGGGAATTTTTCCCATTGGTGGAGTTGTTTCGCAGAACTACGAAGAGCTTTCTTTTATCGGGAAAATCCTTGACAGGCTCTGGCACATGGCAATCCCTCTAACTGTCCTTGTTATTGGAAGCATAGCAGGGCTTTTAAGACTTGTTAGAAGTACAATTATCGACGAACTGAATAAGGACTATGTTAAAGTAGCAATAGCCAAAGGAATTCCCTACAGAGTTGTTGTGATGAAACACGCCTTCAGAAATGCACTGAATCCCTTCTTGACCCTTATCGGCTTTGATATTGCTGGGCTTCTTTCTGGAGCTGCCCTCATCGAAATAATAACTGCCTGGCCAGGAATGGGAAGATTGATGTTTGATGCAGTCATGTCTCAGGATCTCTTCCTTGTCATGGGTTCTCTCTACATAGGTGGAATAATGCTTGTTATTGGAAACCTCATAGCAGATATTCTCCTTGCTCTCAACGATCCGAGAATAAGAGAAAAAGAAGTGGAAGGAAAAGTTGCTGGATAGAATAATGAAATTTTTAGAAGGTCTTTACAGGAAGAACAAAATGGCAGCTTTTTCCTTTGTATTACTCCTTTTCTTCTACTTTGTAGCCCTCTTTGCCGATTTTCTTGCACCGTACCCTTATGATATCCAGTTCAGGCACAATCCCTATCATCCACCTACACCGATTCATTTCTTTGATAGGGAAGGAAACTTTCATCTGAGACCTTTCGTCTATGGTCATAAACTCGTTGATCCTGTAACGAAAACTTATAAAACAGACTACTCCCGAATCTATCCAATTGAATTTCTCGTTAGAGGACATACCCATTACCTGTTTGGTTTCATAAAAACCGATATTCACCTTTTTGGCGTTAAAGATGGCCATATCTTTCTATTTGGAACGGATAGACTTGGAAGAGATATATTTTCCCGCCTCCTCTATGGAACAAGAATTTCTCTAACCATAGGTTTGATTGGTGTTGCCATCTCATTTTCCATAGGGATTTTAGTAGGTTCAATAGCAGGTTACTTCGGTGGAAAAGTTGACAACGTAATAATGAGACTCATTGAGATACTCATGGCTTTCCCTGCCTTCTATTTAATGCTTGCTCTGAGATCGATGTTTCCAGTTGACATACCAAGTGTTCTTGTTTTCATAATAATCATCGCAATACTCTCTCTTATAGGCTGGGCAGGACTATCCCGAGTTATAAGAGGTATGGTTCTCTCCATCAGAGAACTGGAGTTTGTGAAAGCTGCAAGAGTTCTTGGAGGTAGCCACTTTTATACTATAGTTAAGCACGTAATACCAAACACCCTATCTTATGTTATCATTGCAGCAACCTTGAGTATTCCCGGCTACATCCTCGGCGAATCCGCCCTCAGTTTGATCGGATTGGGAATTCAGGAACCCTATCCTTCATGGGGTAACATGCTTTCTGAAGCGAGCAACGTTCACGTTCTCTCTGCTTACCCCTGGGTTCTCTTGCCTGGATTTGCAATTTTCGTGGTTATAATGGCTTTCAACCTTCTTGGAGACGGACTGAGAGACTACTTCGATGTAAAGATGGAGAGGTAACGGTATGCTGTACCTTCTTTTCTATCAGATACTTGGAATAATCCTATTTAAATACATAACGTTTAGAAGTATCTACGCTGCTATCACTGCAATGATTGTAGGATTTCTCCTGTTTCCCTACTTTGAAAAGAGATTAAAAGATCTGCAGTTCAAACAGACGATAAAAGAATACCTTCCAGAAACTCACAAGAAAAAAAACGTTCCCACAATGGGAGGACTGCTCATCATCATTGCTCTAATTTTTTCCATAATCCTCTGGAATAATCTTTTCAAACCTTTTGTATGGCTATGTCTCATAGCCATCACAGGATTCGGAATAATAGGTTTTATAGACGACTACATTAAAGCAAAACTTAAAAATCCTGAAGGACTCTCTGAAAGGAAGAAGTTCATATCCCAGATTACTGTAGCCACTCTGATAGCAGTTGGACTTTACTCGATGGGCTTTTCCACAGAACTTTACTTTCCTGTGTTTAAGAACATCCACATAGATCTGGGATACCTCTTTATTCCCTGGGCAGTTTTTGTGATCGTTGGCACTTCCAATGCTGTTAACCTTACTGATGGACTTGATGGTCTTGCAATAGGTCCTGTAATTACGACCAGCTTTGTCTTCCTTGTTTTCTCCTACATCGCCGGAAACGTAAAATTAGCTAATTACCTGCATCTTCCCTATGTCTCTGGAGCAGGTGAGCTGGCAATTATCTGCGCTGCCGTCATAGGGGCTTCTCTTGTCTTTTTATGGTTTAATACATATCCTGCAGAAGTTTTTATGGGAGATGTTGGTTCTCTTTCACTTGGAGCACTTCTTGGAACAGTAGCCGTAATCACAAAGGAGGAGTTTATACTGGCAATCGCTGGCGGAGTTTTTGTCTTGGAAACTTTTTCCGTAATTATTCAGAGATACTATTTCAAATACACCAAAAAGAAATATGGAGAAGGAAAAAGAATCTTCAGAATGGCTCCACTTCATCACCATTTTGAGAAGAAAGGATGGGAAGAACCTAAAATAACTGTGAGATTCTGGATTATTTCAATAATCCTTGCTTTGATAGCTTTAAGTATGCTGAAGATTAGATAAATCAAACCTCTATCCCAGCAGCTCTAAGAATGCTTAAAATCGATTTATCCTTCAACCGACAGGGAGATTTAACGTTAAATCTATCAACTTTTTCGATGATTCCCATTTCTTTAAGAATTGAAGCATGCTGAGACAGAAGGGGTTGAGGAACTCCAAGAAATTCTCTTATCTCTTTGGTTTTTTTTGGACCACTGGCAAGAGTGACTATTATTCCTATTCTTATTGGATTTGACAGGATTTCAAAAAGTTTGGCATATTCGCTATACTTCTCGTAACGTTTTTCACATCTATTGTTCATTACAACCTCCCTGTCCATGTATGGATATTTTAACACGAATAAATTCAAAATTTTGCAGGAGAAGAAATGTTCAAAAGAATTAAAGAAGACATAAAGGTTGTCTTCGAGCGGGATCCTGCTGCAAGGAACATAATAGAGGTTCTCCTCTGCTATCCAGGGCTTCACGCAATCTGGTTCCACAGAATCGCCCACTGGTTATGGACTCACAACTGCAGGCTACTTGCCAGGATTATCTCTCACATTTCAAGATGGTTAACTGGAATAGAGATTCATCCTGGTGCAAAGATTGGAAGAAGGTTTTTCATCGACCATGGAATGGGAGTTGTAATTGGTGAAACAACGGAGATCGGAAACGATGTAACAATCTACCACCAGGTTACCCTTGGGGGAACCAGTACAAAAAAGGGAAAAAGACACCCAACAATCGGAAATAACGTTGTAATCGGTGCAGGAGCAAAAATTCTTGGTCCTGTAAAAATCGGAAACAACTGTAAGATAGGAGCAAATTCAGTCGTGATTAAAGATGTTCCTCCTAACTCAACTGTTGTAGGAATCCCGGGTAAAGTGGTTAGAAGGGACGGAATTAAACCTACAAGAGTTGATCTCGAGCATGGAAAACTTCCAGATCCTGTTATGGAGTCTCTAAAACAGATGTTAGATATAATTCATGACCTTGAACTTGAAGTTAAATCTTTAAAAAAAGAGATTAAGAAAAAAGGGGGATGAAATCTCCCCCTTATTTAAGTTCTTTTTTCTGCTGTTTGAGGAAAGGCATCATTTCACGGAGCTTCTTACCAACCTTCTCAATTGGATGCTCAGCTTCCATTCTTCTATAAGCGTTAAGAACAGGATAGTTTGCCTGCGCTTCTAAAACAAATTCCCTTGCAAATTCTCCGGACTGAATCTCTTTGAGTATCTTCTTCATGTTTTCCTTAACTCTTTCGTCGATAACTCTTGGACCTCTTGTGTAATCACCGTATTCAGCAGTATCTGAAATAGAGTATCTCATTCCGGCAAGTCCGTGCTGGTACATGAGGTCAACGATAAGCTTTAGCTCGTGGAGACACTCAAAGTAGGCAACCTCCGGTTGATAACCTGCTTCAACAAGGGTTTCAAACCCTGCTTTAACAAGAGCAGATGCACCACCACAGAGAACTGCCTGTTCTCCAAAGAGGTCTGTTTCTGTTTCTTCTTTAAATGTTGTTTCAATTACTCCAGCCCTCGTCGCACCGATTCCTTTGGCATACGCAAGGGCTATCTCTTTTGCCTTTCCAGTCGCATCTTGATGAACAGCTACAAGCGCAGGAACACCAGCACCCTCAAGGTAAGTCCACCTTACAAGGTGTCCCGGTCCTTTTGGAGCCACCATAAAAACGTCAACATCTTCTGGAGGCACAATCTGGTTAAAGTGGATGTTGAATCCATGGGCAAACGCAAGAGCCATTCCCGGTTCGAGGTTTGGTTTTACAGCATCTTCATAAACCTTTTTCTGAACAGGATCTGGAAGAAGGAACATAACAACATCTGCTCTCTTTGCTGCCTCATCTGGTGGAAGAACTTCAAATCCATCAGCTTTTGCTTTCTCTGCAGATTTACCAGGTCTTAAACCAATAACAACGTTTACGCCACTATCCCTGAGGTTAAGTGCATGGGCGTGTCCCTGACTTCCGTAACCCAATATAGCTACAGTTTTGTCCTTTAAGTACTCAAGGCTTGCATCCTCATCATAATACACCTTTGCCATTCCTACCTCCTGATAGATAAATTTTTAAGTTCTCTAATTCCTTTAGCTGCAAACTTATCTTCTTCCTCTATCTTGGATGGGTTCACCTTTTTCAAGTATTCAGAGCCGTCATTTCTCTTAGAATAGGAAAGCCCGCATTCATTTAAAATTCTCTTAAATTTTTCTGAAAATTTCTCGCTGCAACTTTCTTTTTCCTCATCGTAAATAAGGGGTTCTCTCAATAACTCTCCAATTTTTATAAAAAGACTCTTACCATCACATCTCTTATCATCAAAACAGCTTGACCTATCAATACAAAACCATCTCTCTATTTCGGGTTCTGCCCAGATGAATATAATTTTCATATCCTCAAAAACTTCTTTTGCTTTCTTCTTAAATCCTTCTAAAGAAGCAAAAAATTTTTCTCTTGCAATTTTATCTGACAATTTGCAATCTGTATCGTCAATAATAACAAGCACATCAACTTTTTCCCTGTCCATTCTTTTCTTTTCCAATCTTCTGAGAATTTCCTTAAAAAGATCTTTTCCACTTACTCCACTTTCTTTTTTCTTTCTCTTTTCTCTGTCTTTATTTAAGTAATTAGGTTTTTTTCGTGGCCTCTTGGATGGAAAAATTTTCTCATAATCAATATCTCCCCTAATCTTAGTCAGAAAAGTTCTCATTCCTCCAAGTTCTGTGTAACCGCCTCCGTGAGCATAGTGGACTTTCAATAAGGCCAACCTCCTATGGAAGGTTCTCCCGAACGGTATAGATCTCCAAGCTGATAGCCCTCTTCAAGATAATCTTTTAACTGCTCTTTTTGCTTCAATTCCTTTATAATGCCGTTTTCAAAAACGAAGATTTTCACTCTTCCTTCCTGCCAGTCTTCCGTGAAAGAGTCAAGGAGTTCAGAAGAATGAGTTGCTATGAAAAGCTGTTTTCCCGAATCCCAGAAATCTCTCCTCAGTTTGTAAAGCCACGAAGGATGAAGGTTTAATTCCGGCTCGTCAATAAAGACTACTTTCAAGTCACTAAGAAACAGGATAGTCATTAAGACAAGTATTCTAATCTGGCCCTCAGAAAGACTTCCAAATAGAAACTCTCTCTTGTTAATTATAGGAATTACTGAAACGTGGTTGCTGTGAACTTCTACTTTAAAGTCCAGGTCATTGAACCCTAAATAACCGTTTATCCTTTCAAGGAGTTCCCTGAACTCTATTCTCTTCGCAAGAAGGATATCCCCAAGGTTTAAAGCATTTGGAAGAAGTACTTTCTCTTCACCAGTTAAACGTAATGGCTCCGTTAACTCCCAAACATTTATTTTCGCCATTGGATAGTACTGCCAGGAAGACACGAACTCTTTAACGTCATCAACAACTTTTGAGAAGACAGGAGAAACATCCCGAACAAAGCGGTAATTGCGGATAAGTGTATCAATCTGATGAAGAACAGAGTCCTTGTTGCTCAAACGGGAGGAAATCCTTTGATATCGTCTATTCTGCTTGTTCCAGACAGAAAATACTGCATTTCCCTCTTTAACTTCTACCCAAGAAAAACCACTCTTATGACTATTTCCGTCTGCAGGTTTCTCATAACGTAGAATTTCTGACAGAGCAAAAACTTCTCTGCTCTTTACAAAGAGTTCTATTTCGTACCTTAAATTGTTAAATCCCTTTTCTGCGTTGAAAGTCCATTCAAGACTAATAACCGGATTTTCTGAAAGGGAGTATTTGTTCAACATTTCGGAGTAATCTCTTCGAGCGACAGCATATCCCAAGCCTTCAATAACAATATCTTTTAAAAAAGTAACCGCTTCTATAAACTTACTTTTTCCACTTCCATTTGCTCCTATGAGGATGTTTATCTGTCCAAATTCTATTTCGTTGTCACAGGATAGATGGCGATAATTTTTCAGATTAAATCTTTTAATCACTTTTCTCCCCCGAAAGTATCTCCCTGAAGAGCTCTTACCATAGCTACCCTGCCGGTTCTGGCCATCTCTCTGACTCCAAGGGGCTTTATGAGCTCTAAGAATGCGTCAATCTGCTCCTCGTCGCCTGTAAGCTCTACGGTGTAGGTATCATGAGAAACATCAACTATTTGAGCACCGAAAATGTCAACAAGCCTCTTTACTTCTTCTTTTTTCTCCGTAGAGTCAACGTTAAGCCTGATTATCAGGAGCTCCCTATCAAGCTTCTTCTTATCGGTCAAATCCCTGACCTTGAAAACGTCAATTATCCTTCTAAGCTGTTTTACTATCTGCTCTATTGTGTGCTCATCACCCTTTGCAACCATGGTGATCCTTGAAATTGTTGGATCCTCGGTATGTCCAACGTTTAAACTCTCAATGTTGTAACCCCTGGAACTGAAGAGCTCAATTATCCTCGCCAGAGCTCCAGGCTGGTTCTCAACTAAAACACTTATCACATGCTTTCTGTAATTTGGCTTTTCCATCTCTGCCTCTCAAACAGCCTTCTTAGCCTTTTTCTTACCATACTTTGGAAGAATCATTTCATGAAGTGCTCCACCTGGTGGAACCATCGGATAAACGTCTTCTTCCCTATCAACAACAAAATCTATAACAACAGGTCTATCGTTTATTGATATTGCCTCTTTCAGAGCCTTCTCAACATCTTCTGGTCTTTCAACTCTCAGTCCAACTCCTCCCATTGCCTCAACAAGTCTCACAAAGTCTGGTTGAACATCAAGATGAACCTGAGAGTAGTTTCTGTCGTAGAATATTCCCTGCCACTGTCTAACCATTCCAAGGAATCCGTTGTTTATTATGGCAACCTTTATCGGAATGCTGTACTGAACAGCTGTAACAATCTCCTGCATGTTCATCTGGAAACTTCCATCACCGGAGATACAGAAAACCGTTTTATCAGGTCTTCCAACCTTTGCACCAACTGCAGCAGGAACGCCAAATCCCATTGTTCCAAGACCACCGGAAGTTACAAGCTGCCTTGGGAATCTGAACTTGTAGTACTGGGCTACCCACATCTGGTGCTGTCCAACATCCGTTGTAATTATTGCTTCCCCTTCAGTCACTTCACAGATTTTTTCAATAACAAACTGAGGTTTTATGACCCTATCGCTTGGTTCGTAGTAGAGAGGATACCTCTCCGCCCAGCTCTTCACCTTCATTAGCCACTTTTCTCGAGAGAGAAGGAACTCCCTGTTCTTTGAAACCTGTTTTTCGACTTCCGGAAGGAGCTCCTCCATAATAAGTTTTGCATCACCAACAATAGGAATATCAACAGCCTTATTCTTTCCAATCTCAGCACTGTCAACATCTATGTGGATAACCTTAGCATGAGGTGCGAACTCTGAAAGCTTTCCAGTAACCCTATCATCAAATCTGGCACCAATAGCTATAAGCAGGTCACAGTCAGTTACAGCCATATTGGCTGCATAGGTTCCGTGCATTCCAAGCATCCCAAGGAAGTAAGGGTGATTTCCGGGAACCGCTGTAAGTCCCATCAAGGTTGCAACCATTGGAATTGAAGCCACTTCTGCCATCTTCACAACCAATTCAGAAGCACCTGAAGAAACAACACCACCACCTATGTAGAGAACAGGTCTCTCAGCAGAAGCTATAGCTTTTGCTGCCTTCTTTATCTGTCCGGGATGTCCCTTCAGAACAGGCTTATAACTCCTTATCTGAACAGGTATTTTGTACTCTTCTTCAAAGAAATCTGTAATCTCTCTCGTTACGTCCTTTGGAAGGTCAACAAGAACAACTCCCGGGCGTCCTGTTTTCGCTATATGGAATGCCTTCTTAACTGTTTCAGCAAGGTCTTTAACATCTTTAACCAGAAAGTTGTGCTTTGTTATCGGTCTTGTAATTCCGACCGTGTCAACTTCCTGAAACGCATCATTTCCAATCATATATGTGGGAACGTTTCCAGTGAAAGCTACGACCGGGATAGAATCAATCTGTGCTGTTGCAAGCCCTGTAACAAGATTCGTCGCACCGGGTCCAGAGGTAGCAAAGCAAACTCCTACCTTTCCTGTGACCCTCGCATATCCATCGGCAGCGTGGGCTGCTCCCTGTTCGTGCCTTGTTAGGTAGTGCTTTAATGGCGTAAATGGAAGTCTGTCGTAGATATCTAAAACTGCACCGCCAGGATATCCAAAAATCTTTTTGACTCCTTCAAGCCTTAAAGCTTCGAGGAGAATTTCCGCACCTGAAAGTTTCATCAGTTCCTCCTCACTACTTATAAATGGGAATGATAGCACAAATGACTCAAGCTACATATATTCTTTCAGAACTTTCCTTCAAAAGGAGAGTCAATTGAGAGTAGAGAAGTTGCCCTATCTACCTCCTTACGAAGTTTTCAAGTCCCTTAAAAAGAGAGGATATCCTGTTAAGTTATTCCTCGACTCAGCATCTGTAAACCAGAAAACTGGATGCCTTTCCGTAATTGCCATTGGAATTAGAGAAGAACTCAAAATAAAGGATGATTTAAATGGCTTTAAAAAACTTAGGGACTTTTTCAACAAACTCTCGGATAGATTTAAAATCGATCATCTACCCTACGGCATATACGGGTACATATCCTACGACGCAAACAGGTACATTGAGAAGATTGAGAACAGTCAAGTAGACGACATCGGTCTTCCGGATATTTATTTCTTCCTTCCAGAAATCACTTTTATCTTCGACAATCTCAAAAAAGAGCTCTGGATTGTCTCACTCTCTGAAATACCAAAAGTTTCAATTGAGCATGTAGATTTTGGTGACTTTTCTGCCTCAATTTCTGGATTTAACATGACAAAGGAATACTTCTTCTCTGCCGTTGAAAAAATAAAGAAGTACATCGCTTCCGGTGACACGTTTCAGGTCAACTTCTCCCAGAGAATAGACGTTGAATTTTCAGGAGATTATTTAGCTCTCTATGACAGGCTGAGGAAAATTAATCCCTCTCCGTTCTCCTTCTTCTTCGATTTTGGGGAGTTCAAGGCAGTTTCATGCTCTCCTGAAAGGTTGATAAAGAGAGAAGGGAAATTGGTTGAGACACGACCAATTGCAGGAACAAGGAGAAGGGGAAGAGACAGGAGCGAAGATAGAGCATTAGAGAAGGAACTGTTTCTTTCAGAGAAGGAAAGAGCCGAACACATCATGCTTGTTGATCTCGAGAGGAACGATTTAGGTAGAGTCTGTAAGTATGGAACTGTAGAAGTCGATGAGCTGATGGTGAAAGAGGAATACTCCCATGTGATGCACATAGTATCAAACGTTAGAGGAATTCTTAGAGAAGGAGTTGATACTATTGATCTCATCAAAGCAGTATTTCCCGGAGGGACAATTACCGGAGCTCCAAAGGTAAGAACAATGGAGATAATAGCTGAACTTGAACCTACAAGACGTTCTCTCTACACGGGTTCTGTTGGATACTTAGGGTTTAACGATACAATGGATCTAAACATAGTCATCAGAACCCTTTTATTCAGGAAGGAAAAAGGATTTCTTCAGGTTGGAGCAGGAATAGTCTGGGACTCAAATCCAGAAAAGGAGTATGAAGAAACCCTCCACAAAGGGAGGGCAATACTTGCGAGCTTAAAGATAGAATAAAGACTATTCAACCTCGGCTTCTGTCTCTTCTTTCTCTCTTTTGGAGCTCTCAAGCATCTGGGCCCGCTTTTTTGCTTCAAGAAGCTTATCTTCTATCTCTTCTTTCTCTTTTTTAGAGCTCTCAAGCATCTGGGAAAGCTCAGAAATTGTTGAATTCTCCAGTTTTTCTTCGATAATTGATCTAATAAGTTTGTTCATTTTCTGTTCATTGTTTCCGGCAATTCCGTAAAGTACAAAATAGAGCTTTTTGGGAAGGGAAAGTTTCACAGTTTTATTCGCTCTCTTCCCAGGCTTTCTTCCTCTGGCCATTTCTTCCTCCTAAATACTTCAAAATTATTTACAATATTGTAACATACAATCATCAAAACTTTTTAATCCTAACCCATTCTTCTTCCAAGAATATCATGAAGATGAATTATTCCCGTAATTTGTCCATTTTCATTAACAACTGGAAGGACAGTAATTTTGTATTTTTCCATTATTTCCACCGCTTTTTCAGCAAAAATATCTTCACGGATAGTTTTCGGATTTTCAGTCATTATCTCTCTGGCTCTCGTATCGAAGTTCACCCCCTTTTCAAAAGCTCTTCTCAAATCCCCATCGGTTATTATTCCTACAAGTTTTTTATCCTCTACAACTACGGTAGCTCCAAGTTTTTTTGATGATATTTCGCAGACTACCTCTTTAAAAGTGGTATCGGGAGAAACCACTGGAATATCATCTCCTTTTCTCATAATATCCCTGACTTTTGATAGTCTGATTCCAAGCTTTCCACCAGGATGAAACCTTGCAAAATCCTCACTTTTAAATCCCTTAAGCTTCATCAAAGTTACAGCAAGAGCATCTCCCAGAGCTAAAGTTGCAGTTGTTGAAGTCGTTGGAGCCAATCCAAGAGGACAGGCTTCTTTTTCAACATGGAGAAGAAGAGTCACATCTGAAAACCTTGCAAGCGAAGACTCAGAATTGTTTGTTATTGCAATTACCGGAATTCCAAAACTCTTTATTATGGGAACAATGTTTAAAAGCTCAGCAGTCTCCCCACTGTTCGAAACGGCAATAACGGTATCATCTCCCCTGACCATTCCAAGGTCACCGTGGGCAGCATCACCAGGATGAAGGAAAAAAGCAGGAGTACCTGTGCTTGCAAACGTTGCAGCAATTTTCTTACATATAAGACCAGACTTTCCAACTCCTGTGAGAACCACCCTGCCTTTTGTTTTATAGAGCAGATCAACAGCCTTTACAAAACTCTCATCAAGATGCTCTGCGAGAGCCTTTAGCGCCTCTGCTTCCTGAATGATTGTCTCCTTTCCGACCTTCAAGATTTCCAACACCAAGCCTCCTCAAAACCTTCTCTCTGTAGCGCTCCTCGTTGAAAGGATTCTTCAGCCACTCTTTTCGAAATGTTGATATCCAGTAGTTAAGATTCTCTATTCTCTTCTTGTTTGTCGGATGATCCATAAAGAGCTCAGTGACTCCAGAAGGCTTGAACTTCATAAGTGAATCGAGTAGCTTTATGGTTTCAATCGAAGCCACAGGATTCCAGCCAGCTTTTCCTGCATAGTAAGCACCCATTGCATCGGCTTCAAGCTCTTCCTTTCTGCTGTATCCACTTACAACAAGAGTGTAGAGAACTTCAATTATTTTCTGCTCTGCAGGACCCAAATCTTTACCTCTCAGAGTCAGAGAAAGGAGAAAATTGATTCCATAGACGAGTTGAAGTCTCCTTATCGCATGTCTTCCAACTATATGTCCTGTCTCATGGCCAAGGACAAAAGCAAGCTCAGCTTCGTTTCTCAGCTTCTTCAAAAGTCCTGTATAGACATAAACCCAACCTCCTGGAAGTGCAAACGCATTAAGTTCATCCGATTCAATAACCTTATAATGGTAAGTTATATCGTGTCTATCACAAACGGCGGCAATTTTGTTTCCAACCCATGCAACGTAACCGTTTACAACTGGATCCCTGCAGAGCTTCTCCCTTTTTTCAATTTCTCTTGCTGCTTGTCTTCCGAGGGCAACTTCCTGAGAAGTAGGAATGAAGATAAAGGAGGTTTCCCCAAAGGGGGAAGTTTTTACAACTCCACAACCAGCTACAAAGAGAATCAGTGTTACAATGAAAGTAAAGGTATATTTTTTCTTCATGATTAAAAATTTTATCATAGAGGTTACATGAAGCAGAAGATAGAACAGGTTGGCAAATTAACTTTACAGCTCAAATTAACACCGGGAATACTCTTAAACCTTCAACTCCTCCAGCTTCCCGTTTTAAAATTAGAAGAGGCAATACTAAATGAAATAGAGGAGAACCCACTCTTAGAATTGGAAGAAGAGGAAAATTCACAGGAAAAAGAAAAAGAAGAAACTGTTCTTGACTTTGTCATAGAGGATGGAAACGTTTTTCTTTATGAACCAAAAGAAGAGACAACTTTTGCGATTCCTTCCCCCACTTCTCTAAGAGAATCCCTCCTCCAGCAGGCAAGACTTGAACTAAACAATAAAGAATTTGAAATAGCCTCCCTTATTATCGATAATCTTGACAAAAAGGGCTATTTAACACTTTCGGAAGAGGAAATTGGCAACAGGCTTTCCGTTTCAGTTGAGGACGTAAAAAGGGTAAGGGAAAAGATAAAGAGGTTCACACCGGCTGGATGCGGTTCTTACACTCTCCGGGAAGCGTTTGCCGTCCAGTTAGAAGAGCTCCAGGCTCCCCTTAAATTTATAGAAGCGGTTAAAAAACTGGAACTTCTCAAAAAAGGAAAGAAACATTTCATGGAGGAAACAGGACTATCGGAGGAAGAGTTCGAAGAGTTCCTATGCTGTCTGAAACGCCTTGATCCGGAGCCTGGAAACACAGGAGATTTCAACGTGAAGATAGTCCCCGATATAAGGGTTTACCTTTCAGGTGAAAAAATAATGGTGGAAATAATTTCCCCTAAAACTTTTGCTCTGAAAATAAACAGTGGTTATCTCCGTTACGCCACAACAGAAGAGGTCAAAAAGTACATAACTGAAAAGTACCAGCGAGCTCTCAACCTTAAAAAAGCAATCGACCAGAGAAACGAAACTCTACGGAAGGTTGCAGAAGCAGTCTTTGAAGTCCAGAAAGAATTTCTAAGAGATGGAAAAACCCTTAAACCCCTCAGTTATCAGGATATCGCTGAAAAACTCTCCATTCATGAATCAACCATAAGCCGTGCAGTAAAGGACAAATTTGTCGAAACCCCCTATGGAATCTATCCGTTTAAATACTTCTTCCGTAAAAGCCTTTCGGGGGAATCAACAGATAACATAAAGGAGAAAATTCGTCAAATCATCGAATCTGAAGATAAAAAGAAACCTCTAAGTGACAGTAAGATTGTAGAAATATTAAAGAAAGAAGGAATCAAAATAGCAAGGAGAACCGTCGCAAAGTACAGGGAAGAAATGGGCATACCTGGGGTTTTTGAAAGAAGGGTAAGGAGACAAACATGAGATTTTTAATGGACAAATGTAGAACCATTTTTGAACCCGAATGGCAGAAGACTCTCGACTTCATTGAGAATTCAGAAAAACTGCCAAATAGAAGAAGAGCTCTCATCTATACTGAAAAACTGAGAGAAAAGCTC
>OFBW01000071.1_pt1 | contig 14799 bp, 18 predicted proteins | sample 1520701 | NCBI WGS metagenome assembly OFBW01 (sample SAMEA3696450, study PRJEB22514) | metagenome | biome: water; feature: marine; material: hydrothermal vent | place: Pacific Ocean | collected 2014-08-16 | depth 1514 m
GGAATCCCCCTAACCCCCTTTAGGAAAGGGGGAACTTTTAACAGTTTTTGAAGAGGAATACCAAATCTGGTATAACCATGAAAATCTAGGAAATTGTGGTAGAATATGGCATATATAAGTAGTAATTTGGTCTTTTACAATTGAATAGGTCGGGATTAGCTGGTAGTAGTCGACCGCTCATAGGGAGTGATAGTGTTACATTCTCTATGAGTGTGGGGTGGGGACTACCAGCGAGAAGGGACTCATGTCCCAAAGACTTGTTTTGACTTTAAAAGTCAGTAGAAAGTATCCTGCGAATCTCTCTGTATTTACGGAGGGATAGCGGGTAGTAGTTAGCTTTTGAGCAGGGTCGATGTCCCTGTGTTACCAGATATGTAGTTTTTTAACCACATTTTAATGCATCTGGTAACCAGTGGATATACCTACCTACCTAACTTTTCTACAGGTCTTTGACAGCAGAATAGGGAAATTCAGGGCAGAGCAGGAAAGTTAGGGTTGGCTAAAAGCTCAAAATCTTTCTTAAAGTTCTATTGATTTGCATAATAGTAAACTTTGCATTATGAGATACACGTTGGAACTCAATGCCTCATTCCGGAAGTCTTGAAATGCCCTGAAAAGTGAAAGGGATTGCGACAAGGTAGGGTTAATAAGCTTCACAGTTTTCTGGTAATTTTCTGTTCTCTGTAGCGATTAGACGAGAGTTTTCTGGAGGATAGAGAGGTCAACTCCAGCGGATTTAAAGGAACGTAGAATGTAGTCTTTTAGTTCTGGATAATGGGAAACAATAGCTTCATAAATTTGAGGAAGGTATTTCCTGTCTATTTCCTCTACCTTTTCTCCTTCAAGTTTGTAGCGGAACATCATAAGTTCGTCAAAGTCTGTAATCATCTGAGCTACATTTTCAAAGTTAACCTCCTCCAGAAATACTTCTACTTCTCTTTCGTATTTCCAGAGACGTTCTTCTAATCTCTTCATCTATAGGAACCTCCAAAATATTGGCTCTTTTACTAATAAGATAGTTTTTCCATTCTCCCCAATTTTTAAATATATCAAGCTCAAAAAGTGAAGCAACTTTTCCAGTTTCATCAAGAATTACAGCAACTCGACTTTTCGAACTGAAAATGATGATGCGATCTATCGGATGATTTGGAAGTTCTTGAAGTGCTAACTTTTCCATATACCCAAGCGTATCCAGGAATTGGAGTGCATAGTTTATCTGATAGGGGAATAACTTTTGAGAGTTTTTCATAACGTCTTTCCACGTTTTTATACGGAATTCTTGTAAGACTTTCTTTGGTAGAGCGTGTCGTCTAATATGCCTCCAGTAAGTCTGATGGTCTGTAAACAAGGACCGGAAAGTCTCTACAAGCTCTTTCTCGTCTTTAACGTTGGAAAACGTACTGTAGTAGTTTCTCAAAATTTTCCTTACCTGAATTTGCGTTCTCTTAACTCTGTCCATTCCTTTAACCTCTGTGGCAGTGACAGGGACAATATAGCATAGGCATTTGGGAAGGATATATTGGGAATTCCTTTTGCAAAACTGTGATACAATAAATATAGTTCTTTGAAAGCAGAATAAGGTTTTGGGAAAGGGGTTGTAGAGGAATGAATATCAGATTATTCTTAAATCCGGATAAATAAACCTTTGTATTCTAAAGGCTTAAAATCTGTCCGGCGACACTTGTTGAACAGCAAGATATATTAGATTTATATAGAAAACTCAACTTCTGGAACTATTGATTTTCAACGCTCCATTTTAAGACCTGTTGAAATGCCCTGAAAAGTGAAAGGGATTGCGACAGCTCCTTGAAGACGTTGTAAGGTACAAATTTGATAAACTTCTTGAAATGCCCTGAAAAGTGAAAGGGATGAAATTAGAGGGTTGGAGGGTTAGAAGGTTGGTAAAGTAATCACTTTTTCAGCATTTTAGTAGAAGAGCTTTTCCAAATCCCATTGTTACTTTTCTGCCAATGCCTGAGAATTCAGCAAATAGAGATAAAGTATGCAGTTTTCGGAGTGTATCTTCATCTTCCGTTCTGGCATTTATGAACACTCGCCCGGTAAAGCCTGTTAATTTGGCATTTTGAGAAACAGGCAATTTTCGGGTTCTTATCCAGAGTCCACCAATTTGAAGAGTCTTACGCAGTTTCTCAGATGAAAGCTGAAATTTCCTTTCTGAGTAACTGTTCCACCTTTTTAGGAGACTTTTAAATATCAGAACAGGCTCCGGAACGGGATAATCGGCATCTCCTTTCTTGAAGGTTGTAGGGGTCTTAAAGTAAAAGAGAAAATCTTTCGTCGCTTTTCCCTCTTCCACCAGTTCTTCGTAAGTTTTATGTTTCAGAGAAACTATTTTTCTACCTGTGATTTTTATTCCTCCAATATTTAACTTCCTCCCAAGAATTATTCCTTCAGAGAGGAACGGGAAAAGTTCATCTCGCAACAGAGTTATTGTCAGTTTAACCTTTTTAACTTCACTCTCCTCATTTTCCAGAAAGAAGGCATCAGAACAAACGGTAAAGGGCTTTATCCCTCCGATTGAATGTATTTCCTGCGATATCTTTTCTGGCAGGATAGCAAAAAAGAGAGCATGTATCCTTTCGGGAAACAACTCCTTTACTGGAATTGAATCCTCGAGATAAAAAAGGATTCTTACCTTTACAGGCATTAAACAATCTCCACAGTGCAGAATCCAAGAGGAAGTTTCTCTTTTATTGTAAGCTTTCTTGTTTTGTTTGGAATTCCTGATACTCTTGGAACGGAAATTTTAAATATTCTCTCAAACAGTTTTTCATCCCTTTCTTTCAATAGAGCCATCACCGTTGTGAAGAGGTATCCTTCATGCTTTCCAATTCTTACTACCGGACGTTTTCCTTCTTTTAATTGTTGAATAAACTTTACTATTTGGAGAGCTCTTTTATTATTACCTACTGAATCCATAATTTCACTATTGGAAACCGGAACAAGATAGGGATCACACTTAATACACTCTTTTTCAGCTTCTTTCCAGATTTCAATGATTCTTTCTATGGTTGTTTTTTCGTTGTTTGAGTTCAGAAATAGCTCTTTGATAAGATTATGGCAGTTAAATGCCTTAACAAACTCTTTTATCTTAGCTGGTATGCTTATATCAAATTCAAGCAGTGTTCCTGGCAAAACGACTTCAGAGAAGAAAGAATTTCGCTTTTCAGATTTTATATAGAAAACCCCAACTTCTTTTACTTTTAGATTTTTTTCAGATGGCTGAATGGGGTTTGTATCACTCACCCTTAAGAATTTTAAAATGTCTTGTTGAGCGTTTTTATTCCCTCCTCTAAAAACAATATTCTCTATTTGTTCTCCAAATGTTTTCAGTTCTTTCTTTCCTTTTATCCTTCTCAGTTCTCCTAAGAATCTTTTGAGGAGCTGTTCATCTCTTTTTAAAACGTAAAGAAGCAGACCTCTCCTTATGCTTCCCTTAATTTCACTGCCCGGAATGTAAATTTTCCCGTTGCTCTTTATGAACTCTTCTACTTCTTCTTCCCTTTTAAGTTCTGCTTTGATTATATATTCAGGTTCTACTTCTGAGATGGCTTTTCCAAGGATTGGATTACTATTATAGATTTCCCTCAAGCTATGAACCTTTCGGTTTGGTGATACTCCACTCTTAAAGTAAGAGGCTAACGCACTTAAAAGATTCTTTTCTTTTGCCTTCTGGGTTATTTTGTCAATGTTGTATCTTTTTAAGGTTCCATATTCATAGATGTATTCAAGAGCAGAATACTTTTCTCCGCTACCTATATGCAGGGGAGTGATTACCTTTAATTTAACTTTCATCCTGACTCTCCTTGATATAGACAGGAAATTCAAGTCCGTAGTGGTATAGTTCTATATTTTCAAATGGTTTTAACAGAGCTCCTGCAACTTCTCTTCCTTCCTTTAACTTTATCAGGCTTCCACCTTTTAGATAGAAAATCCTGGGTTTCCACAGGAATTCTTTGTACCCGCTTTCTATCGCTCCTTTGTAGGTTTTTATATCGTAAAAGCTTTCTCTATAGTCTATTCTATCTGTAGCAACCACAGGTGACAGTGTTATAAATTTCCTTCCTTTTTGATTAATGAACTTTTCAAACTCCTCTGTCCTCTTTACTTCAAAAGAGAAACTACCAAATCCAATACTTCTGTTTCCTCCGATTCCCCAGTCCTGTAAAAGTTTTAACGATGGTGCTATAATTCCATCAATGTGATTTTCATCTTTAACAGCAGCAAGGAAATAGATTTTAAACTTGAAGAATAACGATTCTTCAAAGTAAAACTCGCCGCCTTCAGATGTGCTGTTTGTTATCCTGTTTAACTTTGCATGTGGTAGAGACAGGAAAGAGAATAGAGAAATTTCTTTGTCTATCTCTTTTTTTAAACTTATCATAAGGTCTCTATCGCTCTTTATTTCCCCTTCTGTAACTTTTATCAGAGTATCAAAAGGAACAAAAGAAAGTTTCCTGAACTTCTTGATAAAGTTTCTGAATTTACCTTCATCTTCTATGCCTATGTCTTCTTTTTTGATGTGTTCAGGTTTGAGTATTGGCTTGAATATATAGTCTTTTCCATCTATCCATGGCATGGCAGAAGAAAGTAAAAATTTCTTATCCTTTACCAGCCTGATTAGTTCTAAAACTTTCTCCTCTCCATACAGATATCTTACTGCCCAGCAGAGAGCTCCAAAAATTGTGAAAGAGGAGAGCTCTGTAGAAAAGTAACCTATGGGTTTCAGAATAAACCTAAAAACTTTAAAGTTTTCCATTTTCTCAGTCTCCACTCATTTACTGCAGACTTTCCTGGAGTTTATGTGATGCTTCTAATAAAGTATCTATTCCCCCTTCTGAAAGAACAATCTCATTTTTCTTACTCTCATAATATTCTTTACTTCTGAAAACCACTTTAACCTTTTCAAACTTTACTCTACCTGAACCTCTTGAACCTCCTCCGCCAAGATAATCATCTTCAAGAAGTCTAAAACCTTCGTAGAGCAGATTGAGAAGTTTGTTATCTTCTTCTAAAAAAATTCTAACAACTATCTTTCCTTCAAATTCTGTTCCTGCCGGAACTCTTTCAAAGTTTCTGGGATTGGCTTTTGATGTTATCCTGTTGATGGAGTTTTCGAACTTAAGTTCCGTTTCCACCTTTTCAACTGGATAAGCATCAAAGACACGAATTCTTATGGGTTCCTTGAAATCTTTATCTGCTGGAGCTCCAAAGAGTTTTTTTATTAATGGATTTTTAAACGTAGGTTCTCCAAAAGATTTTGAGTTACTATCAAAATTCACATCACCATACTTTAGCTCTAAGAGACTTCTCATTTTACCTTTTATAGAAGAACCGGGAATGTACGGCTGTTCTGAAACTACAGTTATTTTTCCACCGAACGCAGATTCAAAAAGAAGGTTTTCAGGGATATTTGTAAGCTTTATGACTGGATTATCTACTCCTCCTATTTCAAATGTATCCTTGGATCCTCCAATATGAAGTCCTGTTAGAGTTTTAAGCCTATAATGAACAATAACATTTCCTTTAAATTCCATAACTGCCTCCTTTAACCGTAAAGTTTTGAATAAGCCACTATGGCTGTTATCAACCTGATTACGACTTTCGCATCTTCTCTATCTTTTTCAGCTTTTTCGAGTAGTGAAGTAAGAAGGTTAAAAAACTCCTTTGGCATTAAATTTCTTCCGGTCGAATAAGCAAGTTTTGGATAAAGTTCCAGAATTTTTACTTTATAATCATCTCTTCTGTCTATTGCCTCTTCTATCTCCTTAATTTTGTCAAAAACCTTTCTCAGTTGAGTTGATCTAAGATTCCCCTCTAATTCCTTAGCTATTCTATCTGCCAGTCCATTTTTAGCATTTCTTCATCGGTGAGTATCTGGCTTAGTCTTCCTCCCTTTTTTACTCTTTCTGTTAGTTCTTTTATAACACTTTCTTTCTTTTCTGTTTTACTCATTTTCTCCCCCTTGTAGCTGTTAAAATGTAGTTACAAAGAAACTTTACTTTGCGGTTTTCTACGCTATTAACAAGTTCTATAACTTCATTTCTTACCTGCTCATTCTTGATAGTTCTGGCTATTGTGTAATGCATTAGAGGGTAAAATGACATGTCCTTACTTTCTCTTTCCATCATCCTCAGGTAAAGTTTGTAAAGTCTGTAAAAGAATCTTCTTGGTATTTCTTCTTCCTCCACGTAAGGTATCCATTTATTTTTACATTCATCGATCAGATGAGTAACTGTTTCCCAGCTTAAGACATCTCTGAATGCTCCAATGGAGTCCTTCCCTCCATTTTTGGCTCTTTTCTCTTCGTCTTGACACATCCTTGCTGCCATTCTAACAGTAAACTTTGGCTTAACAGCAACAAAACCGGCAGAAAGCGAGAGTCCTTTTTTCTCTCCATTTTTATTCTTCTGGTAAAAAACAATTTTATCTTTTCTCTTTTCTTTTCTCAGGAGCTCCGCAATTTCTCTGTCTTCATTGAGAGATTTTGCAAACTTTTCAAACGCTTCGTTAACCATCACTGCAAAATCCAGAAGTCTGTCCCAGGGACCTATTGCAAACAGGTCATCTCCTCCAGCGTAAAGAATGTATATTTCCGTTTTATCAAGTAAACCAAGTTCGTTATCCCTGGGCTTGAAGTTCTCTATCGCAATCTCAGAAACTTTCTCTTTGAAAAACCTGTCTATCCTCTTGCTTACTGCTTCCTGGAGTTCTACATTAGAAATCTTTCCAAAAAGCAATCCTAAGTTGTCAACATCCATAATTAGATAACCGAGCTTCTTATCTCCCTTTGCGTAAAGAGCTATTACTTCAAACGGTGCTACCAATCCTTCCTCTAAATCCTTCACATCTTCAGATAACTGGTATTTCTCTATGTCCTCAACAGTTAGATCCCTCTTCAGCAGAGGAACAGTGATTAAAGGATTTTTGTTGCCTTTGCATTTATTGTTCAGGTGTAGAAAATAGGTTCTTTCTCCAATTATAAACTGGAATGTTTTATCTTTCGACTCTCTTTTAATTATCTCCTTTTCTAAGCTTCTGGGGAGTAGAGTTCCAAGTTTCTTTAAACCTTTACAAAAGTTACAAATGTCTGTATTTTCTTCAAAAAAAGTTCTACAAATCACACATTTTCTATTACTTTTTGTTTTTCCTGGCTCTTCAAGGAAGAAAACTCCGTCTTCACTCTTTGATAGAGCTCTGCCTTCATCAAGAACTGTTTTGAACTTTCTTCTTTTCTCTGCATCCAGTTCCTTATTAAGGGAGTCAAAATTGCCATTATCCCATTTTTCCTCTATGTATCCGAAAGTTATACCTATTTCTCCATGGAGCTCCCTTAAGAGAAATGATTCTATATCCCTCCTTATGTTTTCTAACTCTTTTTCAAATATGTCTTTTTCCTGATTAGTTTTAATTCTCAGTATAAATCCACCACCACCGTTAAGCACTATTTCACACTGCCAGTTTTTACCCATTCTGTCTTTAATGTATTTGATAACAACATCGGGCAGGATGGAGATATAAAAACTCCTTGCCCTTAAAATCTTTGCAACTCCTCCTTTTCCTTCATAGACATTGTATATAAAGTTTTGAATACCGTTTATGTCTCCTTTAAGAAGGTAGTTTTTCATTGGTACCTCTCTTTCACTTCACAATATTTAATAGTTCCTCCGTTTCCCTTATATAATCTCTTATTCGTTGAGACAGTTTGTCTGCTTTTCTAACTTTGCTTTTATTTATAAACCCGTGAGCCATGCTGTTCCTTATCTTATCAACTTCTGCAAGAATTTTTTTTAATCTCTTTTCTACTTCGAGAAGTTTTTTCTTATCAAACTCACTTCTACTAACAGTAATTTTTCCATATTTTTCCATTAGTTTAGGTTCTTTATCCTTCCTGTCTAATAGTAACCGTTTATAGGCATTTCTTATGGAATATATACTGCCTTTTTTCTTCTTCTTTTGAAACTCTGAAGGTTTGACAAGCATTTCTATAATGCATAATAAAGCTTCAAATAAATTAGTTACAGCATTTAGTTGGTAATTTCTTTTATTATATATCCGGGCTAATAGTAAATGCTTTTCAGCTTCATGAGAGGAAGATTTAACTTTCTCAATTTCTTCCAGGAAACCAATGGCTTTTTTGATGCCGATCGTTGAGAAATGAAACTTTGAATCTTCTACTAAATCCATTAACTTTGTTTTAAGCTTAGATACTTCCCTTTCAAGGACAGGAAGATTATTTTCAAAGAAAAAGTTGGAAAACTTTGCAAGTTCCCTACCTACTTTTTTAAGTTCCGGATCTTGAATCTTTTTTGTCAAATATAAAGGCATGTTGACTGATTTTCCAAAAAAATAAAGAATCTGATTAAAATAAGCTATATCAAGATAAACAGTAAGATTCATAAACTTGCTCTTACCGTACTTACTATTGGCAGGTCTTTCCATTTCTAGAGCAAAAAGTATGTTTCTTTTCTTTTCTAATTCTATATTTTCTATTAACGTTGCTATTAAAAGCAACATAGGTAAATGTCTGTAACCCTGGGTTAAATCAATGAGTGCATTAGAATTTTTGTCAAGGCAATCAAACATATTTTCTATAACCTTTTCAAAATCTGTACTGGAAATATCTCTATATTCGACTGGTACTGATAAATTTTCTTCTTTTATTAATTCTTCTGCAACATCCCGAGATTGAGGAGTAACAAAAAGAATTACCTTCTCTATATCTTTCAGAAGCTTCGAAATAGCTATGAAAGTTGCCTTAGATACCACTTTCTGGTCATTGTACGTATACTCATATACTTGGCGACTGGTTCCTTGACAGGCTATAAGGATTCTTCCCATTTTCTTCTCCTTCTCTTCCAGTAAAACCTCTTATCCTCCTTTACCCACCTTCTACGATTATAATGCTTACTCAACTCGTGATTATACTCCTTATGCATTATAACTTTAACAATTTTTACTTCTTTTTTCCTTCCCATCTGCTTTTCTCCTCTCAAATAAAGATACTGTCCAGAGTTGCGATATTCCTTCCGAATCTCTTTATCTTCTTTGCCACTTTACACTCAATAGGATAGATGTAGATCCTATCCCGCTCAGTTCTTGCAACCTTTTTTATTTTCTCGATAAGTTTGTTCATCTTTGCAGGAGAGATGTTAACCTCAAAAACGCTTTTCTGTGTCCTTATGCCATATTCAAGTAGAAACCTTGAAATTCTTGCCCTTCTCCTGTTGGACAAAGAAGCCCATCTGTCCCCTCCATCGGAAAATATATCGTAGATTACGATGTAATTATTAACCCTCTGTGGAAGCTTAAAGCCCATAATTACAATACCCTCCTGAGTTCCCTTCCTTTTCCTATTTCAATAATCGAACTCTCCATATTCTTAGAAATTGGAAAGAGAAAAACACTATCTAAGGATTTGTCTATGTTCTTCTCTATGAAAGAAACTACTGCTTTCAGCTCTTTTTCTCCACATTCAATTTCAAAACAGCTCAATTGAACCCTGACTCCGAACTGTAAGAGAAACTTCGACAGGCTATTCCTGATCTTATTATCCGATATATCGTAAGTTACAAGGTATTTTGTTTTCTTCATTTTAGAATCCTCTCCTTAATGAATGCTTCAACTGGAAAGAAAATATCGAAGAAGAGTATTTTTTCCATAAAAAGCTTGCATAACACCTGAGTTGCCTTTGGTTTCAGAAAAATACCTGACCTGAACTTTTTAAAATCGGATTGGTCGAAATATCCTCTGTTTAAGATATCAGCAGTAAAGAAAATGAGCTCCGGTCTTGCCAGCTCCATCAGATCAGACGAAAGAATTGCGTGCTTTCCTTTTTTTATGTGGAAGAAGCCTACATAGGGGTCAAGGTCATAGGAAATTATGAGAGGAAAAAGAAGAGAGTAGAACATAGAGAATACAAGGCTCAAAACAGCATTCACTTCATCTTCTGGAGGATGGTACGAGCGATTTTTAAAAGAGAAGAATTTTTCTATGGAGGATGCAAACTCATTGTAAAGCGTTCTCATTATGAAACCGTCAATTCCCCTTAATTGTTCGATACTACGGGCACTTTCAATAAATCCTGAAACGTCTTTGTAAAAATCTCTGTAATAGGGATGTGTTTGAGGGTCTAATCCCTGAGCTTCCCTGAATTTTTTGAGAAACCTCTGGGTAAGAAGGGCTTTTCTTAAAAGGAGCTCCTGAGAGAGATAAATTCTCATTCTTTCATCTTCAAATTTTTTATACTGCCTTGCTCTGTTTCCTGTAACGGAAGTCACAATTTCTGGAAGTATTATTGATTGCAACTTGCCAGCAGTATTTATTATGAAAACGTACTTTCCGTTTCTGGCAAGAAACTTCAGAACCTGAGTGGTTATTGAAACGTTTGAGAGAATAAACACATTGGAAAACGCCCCAAGAGGAATTTTCTCGTTTACATCTTTTCCTTTTACTACAAGGTAACTTCCAGACTTGGAGAGTTTTAAGCCATGAGTTGTAATGAAAAGGTTTTTCATCGTCTCTTCCTCCACCTTGCAAATCTTTCATCCCTTTCTATAAACCTGCCTATAAAGAAACCGATAACAGCATAAAGCACAAATGGAGCAATAGCAGCAAGGAGAGCAAATAACGTCAAAATTGCCAGTAGAACAGGAATTAGAATCTTAGCCGCAATGTACAAGACAAAAAGTGCAAGGATGAAAATTACTACTGGCATCTTCCTCTCCTTACTGTTTCATTTTCTCCTTGATGTTTTTGTAGAATCTATCTGTGTACCATTTATCAAGCTTATAAAACACAAAGCACCAGAAGATAATACTCAGAATAGCCGTAAGCATTTTTCCAACCTTCGTTGATTTCATCACTCATTTACTATAAAACGACATTTTTGACGAATTTCTGACATTCGTGGGTAGGGTGCAAGGACATATTCCCCACCCAGCATACCCAACCTAGTAGCAATAATAAACAGATCCTCTACAAGAAACACAGGAAAAGAAATAACATTCAAATTAACCAACCTATTCCATTTGTCTTTTAGAACCTGATAAGGAGTTCTTCCACCCATACCCTTACCAAAATGAGGTCTATAAAAATTCCACGCATCCTGCCACATCTGAGCCTTAGTAAGAAATTGGTAACTGTTCTTCACCTTCAAAACATGAGGAATCAAAAACTCCTCATCATCACGCCTGTGACTGTTTTCAACTATTCCCTGTAAATGCTTCATACCAGGAGGTATTGGTTCAAGAACTGCACCTAAATTCCCAAAAAAACTGTTCCATTCAGCAAGTTTCTTCCTGCTCCCACTACAAAACTCAGAACCATTATCAAGCCTTATCTCTATATCAGTGGTAACATTATGCATCCTCAACCACAGCAGGCAGAAGAAGATAAACAGAAATCCAAAAGAAGAATTAAGCCTGTAAGAATAAGCAGTGAACCTTGTCCTCGTAGAAACGTCTATCAGATTCCACTCATAAACGGGAAGTCCCATCTGTTTTATGTGGTTGTAAACCTTTTCAGGTAAACTATTCTTATCAAGCAAATGTTTTGTATCAAGCTGAAACTTTTCAAAAGGTAGAAGTTTCTCATAATCATACAAACTCCTTTCACCTCTTCTGACCTTTACTCTTTTCCTGCCAACTTCATTTCTCTTCAAAATAGCTCTTACAGTGTTTTGGGAAAATTCAATTCCATATTTAGCCAGAAGGTATTTTGTGAGTCTCTTATAACCAAAACCTGTTTCCTTAGCTTCTGAGACTATCAAATTCTCAAGTTCCTTCTCTGTTTTGTTATTTATGTTCTTTGGGCGTCTTGATAGATCTTCAAGTGTTCCATCTCTTGCTCTTCTGACAGTTTTTCTGTCTATGCCGAGTATTTTAGCTGTTTTTGAGACATTTCCATTATTTTGGGCTAATATTTTTCTTACAAGCATTCTGGCGCTGACAGGGTTGGTTTTTCTGAGTTCGTGGTAGGACATGTCTTTATTATTTTTATCTTGCTTTTGCATGGCTGTCCTCCTGGTATTCTGGTAGTGGTTTTGGGTTTCTGAAAAGTGGAGTATTGAGTGCTTTGAGTATTTTAACTACCAGGTGGGCAGCTTCTTTTCTTGGGTAAAAGTGGGGAGTATGTTCATATCCCTGCAACTTTCTGACATTCGTGTCTATTGCTTTTTTCATGAATTTCTGTAAGATGAAAGCGAAAAAGACATATGGGATTCAATACTTCATCCCGGAAACTTGAAACGCCCTGAGAAGTGAAAGGATTGCAACTTGCAACGCTTTTTGACTGGAGATAATCTGAAGACTAAAATTAATAATGATTAACGCCATTTCTGGAGAGAAGCTGTGAAAATTGAATGTTTAGGGAAAGAACTCTTCAAGAGAATAAAAGAGGAGCGATTTGTACTTACCTCGGCTCAACAAGAAAAATTGGAAAGATGGATAAGGGAAAAAGGAGAATCTTCCTTCTCTTTACATATACTTAAGTGGAAAGAAAAAAGAAAATTCTTTTTCTTAAAAAGAAAAATAATGACAGATTTTGTATTGTATATAGATGGAAAGAAAATTCTTAGCGGAGGAATTTTTCCAAATTAGAATCCTGTATCTACATCAGGAATTAACAACTAACACTTATAGCCTTTTCAAGCTTTAAAATTCCGTCAAGAAGCTGCATAGGAGATAAAGAAGGACTTAATAGTATATTTTCCTTTGAGAAATAAAGTTCTTTACCTTCTTTGAGTTTTTCCAAAATCTTTTCTTTTAGTTCTATTTCGTCGCTGGCAAATGTAGAAATGTCTGTAATTACCTCTCTCGAGCTATGAGTATTTAGAAATCTTTCTTCTTTATTATGTGCTCCATCCGGTATTAAATCTCCTATCTTAAGATTTTGGGCATACCTGAGATTGATTTCTAATGAAGCAGAGAGTTCTACATTGAATATCCCTCGTGTAATTGCTACATACTGCAAATTTATCTCATCTATATATTCACTGGCATATGGATAACCTTTTGATACAGCTTCGAAAAACTTTTTCTTACCTTCTTCTATGGGTATTTCTCTTTTCGTACAAAAGCTTTTTAGAAGAGAAGGAATCAATGGAAAGTCATCTCCTAAAATAACTTCATCAAATTCAAGTCCTTTAGATGAGTGTGCCGTTGTGAAAACAATTACTGGATTATCACTCACTCTCCGGTAAAGTTCTCTATAAGCCTGCCAAACATTAATCTTTTTCGCAATTTTCAATGCAGTAGAATGTTCTATGTCCCCAAGTTCCTGTAATCTACTTATAAGCTGATCTACATCCTCTATCTTTTCTCTGCGTATCAACCATTTTATATGAGGAGGAGTTCTCCTGAGAGGAGCTTTTCCATAAATGTGTTGAATAACCTCTTCCGCTACAAAAAGAGAATGAAATATTTCCTGGAGGGGTCTCGTAAATCCTATCCTCATTGAACCTTTTAGGTCAAGAGCTTCTTTTATCAAAGCAGAATTTGTCCTGGTTATAAAGGCAATTATTCCTTTTCTTCCTTTTGTGTTTCCAGCTCTACTAATGGTTTTCTCTTCAAGTTTAAACTTCTGGAGAATTAGATTTGCATTTTTAACAATCTCGTCATTTTGAAACCGGAACGACTTTGTTAGGTAATATCTTTTGAAATACCTGAATGCGGGATTTGAAAGAGAGTTAACAGCTCCTCTCCAACCGTAAATGCTCTGATGAACATCTCCTACCATAACCTTTCTTTCTATCGGAAGAGAAAGAAAAATTCCTACTTGAACAGGATTTACGTCTTGTGCTTCATCAAGGAAAACTGCATCAAAGTGCTTGAAATATTCGTTATATCGACCTTTAGCAAGATAAATTTGAAATTTCTTCTGATAAAAGTAGTGGGTTGGATCTATAACTTTACTTTCAAACAGCAACCAGAGACGCTCAATGTAAGAAACAAGACTATCAACTGTCAATCCCAGAACGTAAGCTCTATACCTGAGTTCCCAATTCCTTTCTAATATCTCTTTTACGCTTTCTGAAGACAATTGTGTATAGTGCGATTGGCAAAAAGCTTCAAAAACCTCCTTAATAACCATTGCAGCATCTATATTATCTGTTAATTTTGCCAATATAAGTTCTAAGTCATCTCCTTTATTTGCAGTACTTCTGATAGAAAGCATTCTGTAAGCTAAAGAATGGATTGTTGTAGCATGAACATTTGAAGGCATAGTTCTTCTCAATTCTTCAGCAATGCTTCTATTAAAAGCAAGAATTAGTATCCTCTTATCAGGATTGGCTTCCGCAATCAGCCTTAAGGTTGTGGTTTTTCCTGTTCCAGCAAAAGCATTAATTTGAAGATTTCTTTCTCGAGAGAAAGCTTCTATTATGCTTTCCTGCTCATCTGTCGGTCTTAGCCTTTTCATAATTAGCCTCTAAGGAGTTTTTAAATCTGTTTTTCTAATGCTTTAACAGCTTCCTCAACGGCAGTTCTTTCAGGACTTCCCTTTGGTAAACTGGCTGCTACTTCTTTTAATTTATTAATCTGCTCAAGGATTTCCTGTTTACGCTTTTCTTCTTCTAAAGACCTCAACTTAGACTGTAATTCTTCTACTTCTGCTTTCAGAGACTCATTTTCTTTTCTGCAGGTTTCAAGATCTTTTTCCAGGACTTTGGTAAGCTTTTCACAGTTTACAAGTTTTTCCCAATTAGCAGAATTATCCTTTTCCAATTCAATTACTCTTTCTATAAGAGCTTCATACTTTTCAAACGGCACTCCCTCGTAG
>OFBW01000075.1_pt1 | contig 14378 bp, 13 predicted proteins | sample 1520701 | NCBI WGS metagenome assembly OFBW01 (sample SAMEA3696450, study PRJEB22514) | metagenome | biome: water; feature: marine; material: hydrothermal vent | place: Pacific Ocean | collected 2014-08-16 | depth 1514 m
AAGGGAGAGCTTCTTTCCAGCAATCAGGTCGTAGAATCTTTTGGCAGTTTTGAGCCTTGTTTCCTTAGGTTCATTTTTTGCGAGCATGAGAGCAATAGACATGTACATTTCCTGAGGAAGCTCAATCGGGAAGTCCTCATATATACAGAGATAGCGTTTGGCAAGGAGATTTGCTCCTGCATAGTCGTAGAGAAAGTCATACTCAAGTTTTAGATAGTCTCCAGCCTCAATGAGCTCTTCTTCTGAGTAACTTTTAAGAATTTCGTCGGTATAAAGTCCCTTTTCTACGAGATCTTTTACAACCTTTAAATACTCCTTTCCACCACCAACATAAGCTAATTTTGAAGTTCCCCTTCTGATAGAGACCTCTTTGTAGAGGTTAAAGATAAAAAGCCTTCCGGCAAGTATTCTCCAGTCTGGCTCTTCTGGAGTTGTAAGCTGGAGAGCTGTATTCACAACGGATTCGTGAATCTGTCTGGTTGTAATTCCATCAAAGAAGTGAAGTTTGAGCTTTGCCTCCAGTTTTAGGGTGTTTATGTTTAGTCCTTCCGCTGCCCAGTTTATGACCTTCCTTATCTTTTCTATGTTAAGAGGTTCTCTAACACCTTTTCTCTTAACGACAGTGATCTTTTTCATCTCTCCTCCGGATATGGGTTCCTGCTTCAATAGTAAATTTTAGACATGTGAGGGGATGGTGGATGAATCCTACTTACTGGCAGTGCCGTTACCACTTAAATTTTCTGTCTCTGTTTTCTTTTAAAAACAAGAATTTTATTAAACATTTCATATTGGAATTATTAGTCCTTCCAAGTAATCTACATACTTAGAGGGGGAAACACAAATTCCGTTACATTCCCCTACAAAATTTTGTAGAGATATTCAACATTTGTGGAACTGGGTTGAGGATGGTAGTCTGAAAGGTAGGGAATAGTTCCTTTACGCCTTTGTTTACCTTTATGACTACCCTTTTCCGGGCAACTCTCTCCGCCTCTTTTAAAGTTTCTAAGGAAACAAAATCCTTTACAGCTACCTCTCTAAAAGGAGCCATAACATCGCAATGCCATTTTGGTTTTATGAACATTGGAGAGAAATAGACGACATCAAAGGATTTGTCCGGCTGATTTTTTAGGAATTCATAGTTATCTGCATTGATGGGCTTAATCAACAGAGGTGCAAATTCTGCGACTTTGAGTTTTCCTTCCGGTTTGTATCTTTTAAGTCCCCTTCTTACTATCTTGTAGATTACAGGATCCTTTTCAATTCCTAAGACTTCCCTCTTTGAAACAAAAGCTGCAAGTAGAGCATCCTGGGCAAGTCCAAGGTTGCAGTCAAGTACTGTTTCTCCTTCTTTCAGGTTCATTGCCTCAATCATTGCTTCATGGCCTGTTGCAATGTAATTAAGGAGCCTGATCTTAAAAAGGCCTGGATGAAAGAAAAGTTTTTTACCGGAGAGAGTATGAAGTGTAAGATTTAAGTCCTTTCCAACAACGAGAACACTCTTTCCGAATTCTTTCTTTATTGACTCAATGGTTCTGTGACGTCTTTTGACATAGGTGGTGTTAAACTTTTTGGCAAGCCGTTTTGCTTCTTCTATCATTTCAGGAGTTGGTCTTCTATCGGTTGTAATGACAGCTTCCATGAACTCTCCTATCGAACTATGAGCTCCGGTCTTTTCCTTTCAAGGTACTTCTGTGTATAGGAACATAAAGGATAGATTTTGTAGCCGTTCTCTTCTGCATACTCAACAAGTTTTGCAGAAAGCTTTCCAGCTATTCCTTTACCTCTCTGACTTTCCGGAACGTAAGTTGTGCTGACAACAATGACCTTCTTCTTTTCTTCAATTCCAAAAGTAATGAATGCTTCCTCTCCGTTTTCGAACTCCATGTAGATTTTCCCGTCGGTAACCTTTATCGCCATTGCTACCTCCGATTTCCTTTATTACGAATTGTATAACAGGAAATTTGCCAAAAATTCCAAAATTCCTAAAATTGACCCTGTCACGAATAGATTGAGGGAAATCTGATGGATTTTTCTCCCTTTATAGATGTTGATATTCCGGTCACCTTCAGAGATCATCCTGATACTCAGTCTGCTGTTCTCTACACAGAAATAAATCTTTGTAACCTCAACTGTTACCAGTGTCACAACCGTCATGCATATAGCGAGAAAAAGGAAAAAATGACCTATCAGAAGTTAGAAGAAAAACTTTCAATGATTAAACTCCTTGGAGTGGAATTGATAATCGTTTCCGGTGGAGAACCAACCCTTGAGAAGAATTTAAAAGAAGGATTAAAGTTTATTAAATCTCTTGGCTTTCCGGTTAGAGTTGACACAAATGGAACAAACCCTGAAGTGGTTCAACAGCTAATAGAAGAGAAAGTGGTTGATGGTTTCGCCGTTGATGTGAAGATTCCCATCAAGGATGAGTATACCCCTCAGGAACTGGAGCGCTTTAAAACAATACTCTTTTCGAAAGCTGATTTAGATGATGCAGTTATTTATAACTATTCTAAAAAGCTTAAAATAACAATAGAGATAATCAGGAAATATTCCCTTCCCTACACAATCTTCAGAACGGTTGAGTATCCCCTGCTATCCTTACAAGACAAGAACGAGATTAAAAAATTGTTAGAATCCCTTCCACATCAGTTCAATCCGTTTTACCCTGTGGAGGGATAGATATGACAAATAAGTACTTTAAACTTATCGATCTCTTCATTGAGAACGATGACATTTCCAGGAATAATGCCAATTTTGTTAGAGGTGTTCCTGTCTTGGAGCACGTTGTAACCGGTGAGGTAATGAAGGATTACCTGTTTGACGAGATATATAAGGGACTACCTGTAAGAGTTCACCATGAAGAAGGTTGGGCGTATCACCATCAAACATACCGTCTCAGTGCTTACTGTATTGGTTTATCAGCCAAAGATATTGCGTTCTATGGACTTAGAAGCAATGCAAAGAATGAAAGGAGAGCTGCTCCTCCAAGGAGGCTTGAAACACTCTTCATGCAGTGTGCAAACCTCATCTGTCTTATAGCTCAGGAAGTTTCAGGAGCAACTTCCCTTAACGACCTCTCGACAGTTGCTGCTGGATACCTCTATCACCTTGAAAAGGAAGGTAGAAAGAGTTACTCAGATTACGACCTTGAGAATCTCTGGCAGGAGTTTCTCTACAACATTAATCTGCCGTTCAGGAGCGGAAACTCTCCATTTTCAAACATCACATTAGATTTTGGGAAACCAAATAGCAGACTGAAGTATGAGCCGGTAGTTTATGCCGGAAAGCTCTTAAACATTACTTATAATCAAATTCCTTCCCACTATTTTGATAGGATAAACACAGCCTTTATAAAGGCAATGAGAAGGGGAGATGCCGATGGTAACCCCTTCACTTTTCCACTCATAACTGTGAATATTACTGAAGACTTTGACAGAAATAATCCTGCATGGAAGTTGCTTTTGAAAGAGAGTGAGTACTTTGGAGGATTCTACGTCCAGAACTATCTGAGAGAGCCCTTTGAAAAACCCTCAATCTACAAACAGAAAAACCCCTACATAAAGCCTTTTGACGAAGGAATGATATATTCCAACTGTTGTAGAATGTTGTTTAACATTTCCCAAGTAGAGGCAGTTACAGGTTCAAATCCTTTTCACTCCGGAAGTGGCGTTGGAGGAATCGGTGTATATGCGATCAACATGAACAGACTACTATTTCTTGCTAAGGATGATTTTGAATTTCTAAAGAGAATGATTGACTATACGATGGACGTGGGTGCAAGAGCTCTACAGAGAAAGAGGAAGTGGCTCAGAAAACACTGGAACGATCTCTTTCCTTATCTTTCGTACTATCAGAAAGATGACCGTTCTCTGTTTAACATCTTTTCTGTTGTTGGGGTCCACGAGGGAATGGTAAATGCAGGTTTCAGAGGTGGTCTCTTCAACGATGAAGCAAAGGAATATGCTCATCAGATAGCTCAGTATCTTTATGAGAAACTTCAACAATTTATGGAAAAGGATAGGGTGCTTTACTCTCTTGAGTATGCTCCCAGCGAGAATGCAGCGTGCAAAATGGCAGAAAAGGATCTACAGTTTGCAAATGCCATAGCTGATGTTTTGAATGGAGAGAGAAGCTATAAAATTTCCAAAGATCCATACTTGAACCTCTTTATAAAAGAGTCTATTGTTAAATTCGGTGAAAAATTGTTTGATCTGGTAGGGGTTGAAGATGGAAGTTACTAAGAAAGTAAAAGCTAAAATCTACGTTAATGGTGATCCATCATCTAAAAGGGTATTTTTGACTTCAGGTTTTCAGGCTCCATTTCAGGAAGGAGATTTACTGAAGCAGATAGATGTGAATTCCCACTTTCAATCCTACGCAACGGGAGGAAGCATTTTCCATATCTTCACCGCTGAAGAAATGAAACCTGAGGAACAGGAAAAGCTCATTTTCGGGATAATAAGGAACTTTCCGATTCAGTACCTGACAAAGACACCATTTCTGACAACGTGTAACTCATGTGGCCACAAGATGGTTGGTAGAAAAACAAAGTGCGAAAAGTGTAACTCAGAAGATGTAACACTGTGGTCAAGACCTATCGGTTATTTCAGACCTGTAATGAGAGGAAAAATAAAGGAGGACTTCAAGAGTGCTCAATATCTCTTCTGGCTCTCCGGTCGAATAGAGGACTTCGCAACGAGGAAAGAGGTCTGTAAAAAAGATGTTGAAGAGATAGTGGACGAGCTTAGTTCGATTATTTAATGGTAAAATTCCCCAAATTCAGACGTTGGAGAGCTGGATGCGGGGAATTATTCTTTTCGTGCTGATTTTCGTGCTTTCTTTTTCTTCTGTTAAAGGTGAAAGCCTGAGTGAACTTATCAATAGGATGGGGATTTTAAGTCCTGACGAGATACTAAGAGAAATAGAGAAGCTGCCTCAGGAAGAGAGAATAAAGCTTCATGTTCTCTTGCTCTTCTATGCCGGAAAAGATGAGAAGGCGAAGGAGCTCCTCAGAAAGCTCTATCCTGAGGAGATAGTGTCTAACGTTCTTCTCCTTCCTGAATCGACAAAGGCAATTGTTGTTGATAAGACAGAAGAGGTTCTCTATGTGGTGGGAATCAACAAAGGTGTTCCATTCATTGAAAAGAAATTTCCATGTATAACAGGAAAAAGGCCGGGAGACAAATTAGAAGAGGGAGACCTCAGAACCCCCGAAGGGATTTACTTTCCTCTCTACTGGAAGACTAATCTGCCGAAAATGTACGGAATAGGAGCTTATCCTTTGAACTATCCAAATATTCTTGACAGAAAAATTCTCAAAAGAAACGGGCATGGAATCTGGATTCATGGAACAGATAACCCGAACAGACCTCCGCACAGTACAAATGGCTGTATAGTTTTAAAAAATGAATATCTTGAGGAATTGAGGAAGATTATAAAACCCAGGCTAACTCCTGTAATAGTTGTCTCGGAACTTAGTTACTCCACAAGGGAAAGTTATGTGAGCGAGCAGAAGTCTCTCCTTGACTTTGTCTTGAGATGGAAAAAAGCCTGGGAAGATACTCCTAAGGATATTGAGGAGTACTTATCTTTGTACTCCAAGCATTTTGTATGGAAGAGGGGTGGTTATAGGGAATGGACAGAATACAAGAAGAGAGTCACAAGCCAGAAGAAGTGGATAAGAATTAACATTTCCAACATTTCCATATCAAAAGACGGAAGATTATTAGAATTTGGTAACATTTATGTTGTAAGTCTTGACCTTGACTACAAATCTAACAATTTTAATTCTAAAGGGAAAAAATTACTTTACGTAATTAAAGAAGGAAAGCAATGGAAAATCCTGGGAGAAGAGAGTTTGTAAAGGGAGTTCTAAGTTCTACTCTTTTACTTCCTTTCTCAGAAAGTGCTTTTGGAGCTGTGGGGAGAGGAATTCATATTGTTTTGCCGGAGATAAAGTTTCAGACTGTTTATAAACAGGGAAAAAAACGTGGAGGAAAAATTCTTCTTGTAGGAGGAGTCCACGGAAACGAACCCGGAGCTTACAAGGCAGCAGAGATTTTGAGACAGGTTGAAGTGGAAAGGGGAGAGCTCTTTATTGCTCCACGAAGTAATTTTATCTCTATTCTTGCCAACGTCAGGGGTTACAATGGAGATATGAATAGAAAATTTGCGGAAATTTCTAAAAAAGACCCTGACTATCCTTATGTTGTTGAACTTAAAAGACTTATAAGAGAGATAAAACCAGACGTTGTTCTTTCACTCCACGATGGCTTTGGATTTCACACTCTAAACAGGAAATTCTGGGGACAGTGTATAGTAATAGATGAGGAAAGATATAAAAATTTTGAACTTGGAAAGACTGCAAGAACTGTTGTTAATAAAGTAAACAGTAAAATTGAAAATAGAAAATGGAAAATTCCCGTTTTTAATACTCACACTTTCTCAAAGAACACAAAACATCCTGAGCAAAGACGTTCTTTAACTTATTACTGTCTTTCAAAATGTAACACTCAAGCTTACTGTCTTGAAGCTTCAAAGCAACTTCCCGATCTCGAAACAAAGGTTAAGATTCATCTTTTAATGTTGAAAGAGTTTTTTAAAATTTTCAATGTTGAAATAAAACCTGACTTTGATACTCTAATTGGTAATTGTGAAAAAATTTTGAATGAGAAGAGGATTTATACAGCAAATTTAAGGATAAATGGTAGGGAAATCCTTGTTTCTTCTAATAAGATCATAAAAATCCCATCTAAAAGTGAAGTTGAGTTTCTCTCCTTTAGCGGTTCAGGTGGAACAAACGCCATTCCAGTTGGTGTTAACCTTAACTGGAGAAGGTTTACAGTTAGACAGAACATTACGCTAAAGGTTAAGGATGATTTTAAAGAAGTGTTTAAAATAAAGTTAGTTATGGTTTAAGTTTTCTGATAAAGAGAAAGTGTCTCTTAAAGGTAATTCCTGCTGGTTCAAAAGAGATTTCTTCTATTTGATAACCAGGGAGTTTCTGGGAAAACCGTTCTTTTCCCCTATATATGCAAAGTATAGCTCCTTTTTCGAGTATATGTTTTGTTATTTCTATAGCTTCAACAGGGTCCTCAACAGCTCTCATTAAGAGCATGTCATAATTTCCATCTACAGATTCAACTCTCGAACAGAGAATCTTAACATTTGAAAGTTTCAGCTCTCTCTTTACCTGTTCTAAAAAGACGCACCTTTTGTGTCGGGATTCGATAAGGTCTATGCTCGAATCCTGAATAGCTACTGCCAGTGGAACTCCAGGAAATCCTCCTCCAGAACCGACGTCTCCAAAGTGTTTGTTATGGTAGTCGAAACCGTAGATTTCAAAAGCTTTTAATCCGAGGAGAGAGTCAAAGAAGTGCTTCTCTTCAATTTCCTTATCGTTGAGGATGGAGGTTATGTTAATCCTTTTTCCCCACTTTTTGAGGAGATTCCTGTACTTTTCAAACTTCTCATACTGGTTTTCTGATAACTCTATGCCGTTGAGTTCACAGAGTTCCTTCAGTCTCTCAAGATTCACGTTTTAATTCTCCTTTTTCCACTTCTCTATGTAGATGGCAAGTATTGGAATAGATGCAGGTCTTATTCCTTCAAGCCTTGCAGCCTGTCCAAGTGTTAATGGTTTCATCTCCTTCAGCTTCTGTTTCTCCTCTGTTGAAATAGGAACGATATCGTAATCAAAATCTGGTGGAATCTTAACATTCTCAAGTTTTCTGAACCTCTTAACCTCTTCAAGCTGTCTCTTTATGTAGCCTTCGTATTTAACTTCAATTTCAACTTCTTCTAAAATTTCTTCTATAAGCTTTCTATCTTCTATATCAAGTTCGAAAGGGACAACCTCTATCATTTCTTGTAGCTTAACTTCAGGTCTCTTCAGGATTTCATATACGGTTTTACTCTCCTTCAGAGGAGTTGAACCAGCTTTTTCAAGCACCGGATTAATAACCTCAGGTTTTACCTTTACTTCCCTTAGTTTCTCAATGAAGACCTTAACAGTTTCATACTTTCTCTTGACCCTCTCGTACTGTTCCCTTGTTAAAAGGCCAAATCTGTAGCCGTACTTTGCGAGCCTGTAGTCTGCGTTGTCGTATCTCAAAAGGAGTCTGTACTCAGCGCGGGAAGTGAATAGCCTGTAGGGTTCTCTCACTCCTCTGTTTACAAGGTCATCAATCATGACACCTATGTAGGCTTCATCCCTTCCGAGAATAAACCTTTCATCTTTGCCAAGGGCGTAAAGGGCAGCATTTATACCTGCAACGATTCCCTGACCGGCAGCCTCTTCATAGCCTGTCGTTCCGTTTATCTGACCGGCGTTGAAAAGTCCCTGAATGATTTTTGTTTCAAGGGTTGGATAGAGGTGTGTTGGGTCAACGAAATCATACTCGATGGCGTAGGCTGGTCTTATTATCTTTGCATTTTCGAGTCCCGGAATCGAATGAATTATTTTCTCCTGAACGTCAAATGGAAGACTTGTAGAGGTTCCATTTGGATAGAATTCAATCGTGTTCCTTCCCTCTGGTTCAACAAAGACGTGATGTCTCTCTTTTTCCGGGAACTTTACGATTTTATCCTCAATGGATGGACAGTATCTAACTCCAACACCGCTAATTAGTTTACACTCTCCGTACATTGGGGAGCGGTGAAGGTTTTCGCTGATTATCCTGTGGGTCTCTGGAGTTGTATATGTAAGCCAGCAGGGGATCTGCTCAATTTTCCTTGGTTCTGTCCAGTAGGAGAAAAACGGTGGTGGCTCGTCGCCATCCTGTCTTTCCATCTTTGAAAAGTCGATCGTTGTCCCGTCAAGTCTTACTGGAGTTCCCGTCTTGAGTCTTGCTACTCTGAAACCGTGCCTGAGGTAGAAATCGGAGAGTTTATTTGCAGCAGGTTCCCACATCCTGCCGCCTTCAAACTCGTTAAAGCCGATGAATATCTTTCCCCTTAAAAAGGTTCCTGCCGTTACAACTACAGCCTTTGCTCCATACCTTGCGCCGATGTGGGTAACAACACCTTTGACTTTTCCATCTTCAACAATTATGTCATCAACTATCTGCTGGATAACGTCGAGGTTTGCTGTATTCTCGATAACGCGGCGCATTCTATCTCTGTAGGCGTACTTGTCAGCCTGAGCTCTTGGAGCTCTTACAGCAGGACCTTTCCTTCTATTTAAAATCCTGAACTGTATTCCCGTTTCGTCTATGTTCTTGGCCATTTCGCCGCCAAGGGCGTCAATTTCCCTTACAACTGTTCCCTTGGCAACTCCACCGATTGCAGGGTTACAGGACATTTCAGCTATTCTGTCAACGTTGACTGTAAAGAGGGCGGTTCTGCATCCCATTCTTGCAGCAGCTAAAGCTGCCTCACAACCTGCGTGCCCTGCACCAACAACAATTACATCGTAAACACCATCCCACATTTAAAACTCCACTCTGACTTTCATTCCTCTTTTTGCCTTTAAAATGTGAGCAGCAGATCCCATGTAGGCAACTATCTGAAGATGTCCTTCCGGATTAGTTGATACAAAAAGTTCTCCTTTCTGAAATCCTGAGAACGACTCGGAGCTTTTCTCTATTCTAACTCTGTTTATCTCAATTGCTCTGGGTAAGCTACCTTTATTTTCCATATTGAGAATCAGGTTTCCAAAGTTATCAATGTCAAGAACTATTGCTTCAAAGATACCGGGTGAGATTTCGACGGGAGAGGGTATTCTAAATCTTTTTAAGCGGGAAAGATCCATCTCTTCACCTAAGTGGTAAGCAGCCTGAAGCCTTGACAGCTCAGCAGCTATTGGGGTAAGTATGTTACGTCCTCTGAAATTTCCTGGTCCTTCAAGGAAATAGTGTTCAGCGGTTATTCTGTAAACGACTTCTGGGGGTTCTTCCTGAAAAACAAGGCTTCCAACACCGTTGTTTGGACAAACAATAAAGAATCTTTCTGTGGAAACGATTATTGGTTCTGCGGTGGGATCAGGATCAACAAGAATTAAGAAGACAGTTCCCCTTGGAAAGTAGTTGAATGACCATTTAAACTTAACAGCAGCATCGATGAGATCAAATGGTCTAACATTATGGGTAATATCAACGATTTTTGCTTCTGGATTAATATCTCTTATTACGCCGTGAACAGTTCCAACATAGTGATCCTTAAGGCCGTAATCTGAAATGATTGCAATCAGGTTTTCCATCCCACCTCCCTGTCACACTGATCCGTCAGGTTCTTCAACGCTAATTCTAACCTTTTTCTAAAAGACTCAGTATTCTCATTTTCTTCGGGATGGATTGGCTTACCTACTATAACTTTACATCTGCTGAAAGGATAAGGAATCAGGAATCTGTCCCAGGAGGAGAGTCTTTTCCCTTTAGAAGTTGAGAAAGTTACGGGATAGATGGGAGCTCCTGTAAGTATTGAAAGCTTTGCTGCTCCAGTTTTAAAAACTTCTCCTGGACCTTTGGGCCCATCTGGAGTTATCGCAACAGACTTCCCGTTATTTAGGAGTTCCACCATTTTTAAAAAAGCTCTTTCTCCTCCCTTGCCTTTTCCTGTTGATCCCCTTACTGTTGAAAATCCCAGTTTTTCTATAACTCTTGCTGCTACCTCTCCGTCTCTGTGGCGGCTGATTAAAACCGAAACCCTGTCTGCATAGTCCTTAAAAACAAAAGGAAGCAGGAACATTCGTCCATGCCAGAAAGCTATTATTGCTGGAAACTCAACATTTGATTGAAACTCCACTTCTACTCGGAGAGTCTTTACATAACCCTTTAAGAGGAAACTCAAGACACTTTCTTTACTTAAGCTCAAATTCCACCCTTAAACGAATTTTGTTTAATCCTATCTTTTCTGGAATTGGATCAAATGGCTCTGAAGAGTAGATGGCTGAGATTGCAGATCGATTAAAAAGCATATCAGATGAGAGTTTTTCTACATTTATTTCGTCTAATTTTCCTTTTTTGTTTATAGAAACATAGATAACGACTTTTTTATCCTCAGGAAAAAGATTCTTTGAATTGACATATGGACTTTTCCAGTTAGAAATAATTCTATCCCTGACTCTCAAAAGGTAAGGAGCTACTTTACTGGCACTTATGGCAGGTGATTTCTTACTATGCTTATTTTTGAAGTTTTCCATGGAAAAGGAAAAGGAGAGAGCAATTCTTCCTTTTCCAGTTTTTGAACTAATAACCTTGGTCAATCCTGATGAGTAACTAAGATTGTTGGAAATAGCGGATTCATATTCTCCTTCACGTTGAGCTGAAGACTTCTTCTGCGTAGTTTTCTTTTTCTCTGAAATTTTGCCCTGAGGCATTTCAGTGAAACTTCCTGTGGTCATGCTGATTTTAGAATCTCCCTTTTTTGCTCTCTCTCCTACCAGTTTTGAGTCAACATTTACGTCAAACGATAGGGGTAAGATGTCTACAATTCGGTAAGTCTTAGTGTAAAACACTTCAGTAAAACCGGGGATTAAAAATAACAAAAAATGTAGAGCAAGTGAAATGGCAAAGGAAATTAAATCCAGTCTATAAATTTTTACCATTTACGTTTCCTGAATGGAGCGGGCGACGGGACTCGAACCCGCGACCCTCAGCTTGGGAAGCTGATGCTCTACCACCTGAGCTACGCCCGCACTGTTTTTTACTGAAAATATACTCCATCTTTGAGCAGTTGGCAATAAAGGAGTTATTCATCTGCTGCAGTGATTTTCGGCAATAAATAATTAAATCAGCAACTGATATAATAATTACTCAATATTATTTATGGAGGTTTCAATGAATAACATAGACTATTCAAAGCCTGTAGAAATAGCTGACAATGTCTTCTGGGTCGGTTATGTAATACCAGATGATCCTTTCCAGTGCCATGTTTATGTAATAAGAAATGGAAGTGAAAGTATCCTGATCGATCCTGGAAGTATGATTACCTTTCCTGTGGTTCTTGAGAAAATATACAAAGTATTAGACTTACGAGACATTAAGTACATCATTATGCATCATCAAGATCCGGATATTGTTGGTTGTTATTCCGTTCTTGAATCTATAATGCCCCAGAGAGAAAGGTATATAGTAACTCACTGGAGAAGCCATGTCCTCTTAAAGCATTACCAATGGAAAACCCCTTTCTACCTGGTGGATCAGAATGACTGGAAACTTATTGCAGGGGATAGAGTACTTGACTTTGTTTTCACTCCGTATGCCCACTTTCCAGGAGCATTCTGTACCTTTGACAGGAAAACAAAGACTCTTTTTTCAAGTGATATATTTGGTGCGATTTCGGATAAGTTTTCATTGTTCTTGGAAGATGATGAAGAACTTTTTGAGGGGATAGAACTTTTCCATAAGCACTATATGCCAAATCGACTCATCCTGGATTTTGCACTTAACCAGATTGAAAAGAAGAATCCAGAACTCATAGCACCTCAACACGGAAGTATTATCAAGAAAGAATTTATAAAAACTGTCATCGAGAGATTGAGGAAAATAGACTGTGGCCTGTATCTGTTAAATGAAGAAGAAACTGATGTGTTTATTCTCAATAAAGCTGAATTGGTACTTAAAAAGTTCCTTGAAGATGCAATCCTATCTTCCTCATTGAATACATTGATTAGTAATTTATTTGGTAATGTGAAAAAGGAGATAAACTCTCTGGAGAAAATTATTATTGTTACCCAGCCAGGTATATATGAAGGAAAAGAAGGAGATGTAGTCTACATTGAGGCTACAGGCATCGGAATCAACAAAGAAATTCGCAAAGAAGTTCCTAACATAAAAGGCTACAGTTATTCTCTGGATTTAAAAACCAGCAGAAAGAAGATTGGAAAACTGTATCTGATAAGTGATGAACTGAATGATGTAAATCTACGGTTTCTGTCTATTCTTTTTAAGAGGATTGCTTTCCCTCTTGCTATTAGCTTGGAAAAAGAACTAACCTATGAAATGATAGAAAAAGCTAACAAAGAGCTCTACGAAAAAGCAATCAGAGATTACCTTACTTCTCTGTATAATAGAAGTTATTTCATAGACTACTTGAAAAAGAAAATAGAAGAATCAAAACAGTACGGCATACCCATTACTCTGGCAATTATTGACGTTGACTATTTTAAGAGGATTAATGACACTTATGGACACATCATTGGTGATTGTGTCTTGAAAGAGATTGCCTCCTTTCTCCAGAAAGAAACCAGAAGTTTTGAATGTGCAGCAAGATATGGTGGAGAAGAATTCGTTCTTGTTATGCCTTTTACGAAAAAGGAAGATGCATGCAGAAGAATGGAAGCTTTAAGGAAAAGGATTTCATCTTCCAGGTTCTGCGAAGAGAAAAACTTACATGTCACTGTAAGCATAGGAGTTGCTGAGTACAAGGAATCCATGACAATAAATGATTTTATAAACGAGGCAGATAAAAAACTTTATAAGGCAAAAAATGAAGGAAGGAATAGAGTAGTTTGCTGATTCACATTTCCCATCCTGTTGGTTCTTTTAGTTAAAATTAGCGGGTCAAACTTTCCTCGGTAAAGGAGAACACAATGTTGAGGTTTTTTACTGCCGGTGAAAGCCACGGAAAGGGCATTTTTGCATACCTTGAAGGAATTCCTGCAAACTTTGAGATAGATTTTGACTTCATCAACAATGAACTTTCAAGAAGACAGAAGGGTTACGGTCGTGGTGGAAGAATGAAGATAGAGAAGGATAGAGTGGAATTCTTGTCTGGTGTTAGACTCGGTAAAACCCTTGGCTCGCCGATCCTAATGGCTGTCTGGAACAGAGATTATAAAAACTGGGAAGATATTATGAAACCTGAGCCAGGGGAATTACCGGAGGACAAAAAAGTTACAAGACCAAGACCGGGACATGCAGACCTTTCGGGAATTTTAAAGTACAACCTTAGCGATGTAAGAAATGTCCTGGAAAGATCAAGTGCAAGAGAGACGGCAGGAAGAGTTGCTGCTGGAGCTATCTGTAAGGACATATTGAGAAAACTCGGAATAGAGATAGGAAGTTATGTAATTTCCATAGGTAGTGTAGAAATTCCTGAAGAGAAATTAAAGGAACTTTCGTATCTTGAAAGATTTAAAAACGCGGAAAACTCAGAAGTCAGAATTCCTATGAGAGATTTGGAACTTGAAAAAAAATTTAAAGAAGAAATTGACCGGGCAAGGGAAAAAGGTGAAAGCCTTGGAGGAGTTTTCGAAATTTTTGCAGTAGGTGTTCCGGTAGGTCTTGGAAGCCATACTCAGTGGGATAAAAGACTTGATGGCAGGATAGCACAGGCAATTATGTCCATTCAGGCGATTAAAGGAGTTGAGATTGGAATTGGATTTGAAGCAGCAAGGAAATTTGGTTCTCAAGTTCATGATGAGATTTTTTACTCAG
>OFBW01000082.1_pt1 | contig 13567 bp, 15 predicted proteins | sample 1520701 | NCBI WGS metagenome assembly OFBW01 (sample SAMEA3696450, study PRJEB22514) | metagenome | biome: water; feature: marine; material: hydrothermal vent | place: Pacific Ocean | collected 2014-08-16 | depth 1514 m
TTAAGGCTCTTAACTTAAATCTTTGTTCGTTAAGCGGTCTTATAAACCTGCGATGATAGTCTGAAAAATACATTTCCCTTAAATACATTGCGTCAACTTTATCGTTTTTATTTCTATATCTGCCGTTTCTGAATCGCTTGAATTCTTTGCCGTCTGCTATTAATACCGTTGCACCAAGTTGCTCAATCCTTTTAGCGTAAGAAAGTCCGTAAGTTCCCGTCTGTTCCAGGATTACAGTATCTCCATTTTTTATCAGTTCCGAAAGATTTTTAATCTCCTTTGCTTTTAGCTTTGCCTTTAAACTTTCTGTTTTCTTTTTATTTTCTGAATAGAGATAAAAACCTTTTCCGTCGTGGAATACAAGGAAATCTTTGGCTACATCGCAACCGATAACTCTCATTCTTCCTCCAGAGAGGGAAGAGGAAGGTCGGAATTATAACTCTCTCCGCCACGTGGTCGGGATAATTGCGCTCTCCGCCTTCCCGCTTCCCAATGTGCTAATTTTATAAGATAATTTTGGCTAAATATTTTAAAGTCAGGAGGAGAAAGATGGCAGTAGAGAGAACTCTTGTAATTGTGAAGCCTGATGCGGTTAAGAAAAATGCAATCGGTGATATTGTCAGGATACTTCAGGAGAACGACCTGAAACTCCTTGCGATAAAGATGGTTCACCTTTCAAAGGAGCAGGCTAAAAAGTTCTATATCGTTCACAAAGATAGACCTTTCTATGATGAGTTAACAGACTTTATGTCTTCAGGACCATGTGTACCTATGGTATTTGAAGGAGAAGATGCCATCGCAAGGGTAAGAGAGATAATTGGAGCTACAGATCCTGCAAAGGCTGCTGAAGGGACGATCAGAAAAAAGTATGGTACAGATGTAGGAAGAAATGCCGTTCACGCTTCCGATTCACCTGAATCCGCAGCTTATGAAATTCCTTTCTTCTTCAATGCTCTTGAGATTCATGAATAAGGGGGAGACAATCCCCCGTTTAAATCTTATGGGGAGATTGAATGGACGACAGTTTCAGTATTCTGGGGCTGAACAAAGAGGAATTTTGTTCCTTAGCCGAAGAAAGAGGTCAGGAAGTAGAAATTACCCACTTTGTCTTTGAGGATCTTCTCGATTCTCAGGAAAAGTTACTCTGTAAAAAGTTTGAGGTTGATGAGAATTTTGGTGTTTACTTCTACTTTCTCAGAAAGGAGTCAAGGTCTTTCTTCTCAAAAAGAGAAGATAAACCTCTTGGATGTTACATGGCGTATAAGAATGGGGCAGTTTATACCTTTGAAGATTTCAACTTCAAGATTCAATCTTTAGAAGAATTTACCCTTCTTGTCGAAGCTGTAGAGATTTCTACAGGAAATAGCTTTTTCTTTGAACTGTGTAATCTGTGCGAACTTCCTGAAAGGCTCTCTTCAGATTCAGAACATAGCGTGAATTTAAGCCTTTATGCAAGAGAAGTTAAAAAGCTGGAACCTCTTGTTCACTTTGATCAAGTTGCTGACGAGCACAGGGAAATTCTGAAGCTTGCTGTTAAAGGTAACGAAAAAGCGATGGAAAAGCTTGAAAGAGAGTTGGGTGAAAGGGAAACAAAAAGGCTTGTAAAAGAATTGAAGCTAAGACCGGAAGAAATTTTTGATACCTGCATTTTTTCCAATCTGAACCAGTACTTCGCTGTTGGGATAGTAACTTCCATTAATAAAATAGAAGTGGAAGACCGGAAGCTTTTCTCAATCAATATTTTAGTGGAAGAAATGAATCTAAAAATATTGACTCCTGTTTGTCCTGATGTTGCTGACGGAGATAGGATTCAGGTTTCTGGAAAGATGTTTGGAATTGTGAATGTTTAAGATAATGTTTCATAGGGAGGGCGTTCCTTGAAGATCGGAAGGTTTAAAGCAGGAAAGAGATCAATTTTTGGGATTATTAAGGGAAAGGAAATTGTTCCTTTAAAGGAAAAGAGAGTTACAGACCTTATGGAGTCCATAACTCCAACAGAGGAAGTCCTTTCATTTTCAGATCTGAAGTTTCTTTCTCCAACAAGACCATCAAAAATTGTTGCTGTGGGATTAAACTACAAAGCCCACGCCGAGGAAATGGGTAAACCTCTGCCAGAAGAACCTCTTCTCTTTATGAAACCTTCAACTGCTGTCATTGCAAACAAAATGAGAATATTCCTTCCAGAAATGTCTGAACGTGTAGATTACGAAGGAGAACTGGCAGTTGTAATCGGAAGAAAGTGCAGGAAAGTTACTCCTGAAGAAGCTCCAGATTACATTTTAGGATACTCGTGCTTTAACGATGTTACTGCAAGAGATCTCCAGCAGAAAGATGGTCAATACACAAGAGCAAAATCTTTTGACACATTTGCACCTTATGGTCCCTGGATATCAACTTCTGTGGATCCTTCAGATTTGAAAATAACGACGAGGGTCAACGGAGAGTTAAAACAGGAAGGTAGGACTTCAGATATGATCTTTTCACCTTTTGAGCTCGTTTCATTTATCTCCCGGATTATGACTCTCCTGCCTGGAGATGTTATCGTTACAGGAACTCCTCCTGGAGTAGGACCCTTGAATGATGGAGATAGAGTTGAGGTTGAAATTGAAGGAATAGGAATTCTCATCAATTACGCTGTCAGGGAGAGAAAATGAAAGAGCTTGTGAAAGAAAAGGTAGAGTCTGCAATAAGAGAGATTTACGGTGAGGAGCTAATTGGAGTTGTTGAAAGAGCCAGTTTTGAAAAACCAAAGAAAAAAGAGTATGGAGATTTTGCTACAAACGTTGCTTTTCTTCTTGCGAAAGAGCTGAGGCAGAAGCCGTTTTCCATTGCAAATGAACTCCTTGAAAAGCTTAAGTTAATGGAGGAGTTTGAAAAAGTAGAGGTTGCAGGTGGCGGGTTTATAAACTTTTTCTTCAGTCAGAACTTCTACGTGGAAATTTTGAAGAAAGTTCTTCATGAGGATTTCTACCTATCTGATACTGGAAAGGGTGAAAGAGTTCTTCTTGAATATGTTTCAGCAAATCCTACGGGTCCTCTTCACGTTGGTCATGGAAGGGGAGCTGTTGTTGGTGATGTCCTCTATCGGGTGATGAAGCTTACTGGCTATAAACCTGAGAGGGAGTTCTACATAAACGATGCAGGAAGGCAGATAAAGCTTCTTGGAGTTTCTATATATGCTCGAATGAAAGAGCTTTCGGGTGAAGAGTATCCATTCCCGGAAGATGGTTACAGGGGAGAATACATCGTTGAAGTTGCTGAGAAACTTCTGGAGTTGAAGCCAGATATTCTCTCTCTACCCGAAGAAGAAGCTGTTGAAATAGCAGCACAGTTTGGAAAAGAGGAACTTCTAAAGGAAATCCAGAAAGACTTGAAGGACTTGAAGGTTGAGTTTGACATCTGGTTCAGTGAGAAAAGTCTTTACGAAAAAGGAGAAGTTGAAAGAGTAATAAAGCTTCTTGAAGAGAAAGGGCTCATTTACGAAGAAGATGGAGCTCTCTGGCTCAAAACCACACTGTTTGGAGACGATAAGGATAGGGTTGTAAGGCGTTCAAACGGAGAATATACCTACTTTGCATCGGATATTGCCTACCACTACGACAAAATAGAGAGAGGCTACGATAGAGCAGTTGATGTCTGGGGGGCAGATCACCACGGTTACATTCCAAGGGTAAAGGCGGCAATTCAGGCGCTTGGAAAAGAACCGGACTGGCTTGAGGTAGTTCTCATCCAGCTTGTGAAACTCTTTAAGAATGGTGAAGAAGTTAAAATGTCAAAGAGGGCAGGAAACTTTGTAACCCTCAGGTGGCTTATGGATGAAGTTGGTGTTGATGCTGTAAGATTTTTCTTCCTCCTCAAAAGACATGATACGCCCCTTGATTTTGACATAGATCTTGCCCTCTCCACAAAGAACGAAAACCCCGTCTATTACGTTCAGTACGCCCATGCAAGGCTCTGCAGTATCCTTGATAAGGCAAAGGAGCGTGGATTTTCCCCATCTGAAGAAAACCTTGAGCTTTTATCCTCTGAAGAGGAAAAGGAGCTGATAGCTAAATGTTACAGCTTGAAGTATGAACTTGAACTGGTAGCAAAAAGGAGAGAACCTCACAGGCTTACCTATTACCTCATTGATCTTGCGTCAAAACTTCACAGGTTTTACAACAAACATAGAGTAATTGATGAAGAGAATAGAGAACTTTCCAGTGCAAGACTTGCACTGATAGAGGCTGTCAGGAAAACAATCAATCTTGGTCTTGATATTCTTAACGTAGCAGCTCCAAGGAGGATGTGATGGAAGGGGATAGGAAGTTTCAGTACATTTTAATGGCTGCAGCTATCGTTATATTTGGTTTCTCCTACATAGTCGGGTACTTTGTGGGAAAAGAGGCAGGTTTTGAAGAAGCTAAACAGAAGTTCGATATTGAAAAGCAAAAACTTCTGAAGACAATTGCAACTCTAAGTCCTGTATCTCAGCCGAGAGTTGAAAACAAAGTTTATGTGGTGGATAAAACAGTAGAAGAAGGAAGCGAGAATGTTACACAGAAAGAAGCTGTTAAGGAAGAAAAAACTTCCTTAGAACAGAAAACTCAAACTTATGAAGAAATTGCAGAAGAGAAAGTTACTGGTAAAGCCCAGAAACAAGAAAAAGAAGAGGTTTTTGCCAGGCAAATTGAAAGAAAAGAAACTGCACTTATCAAAGAAGGGGATTATTATCTTCAGGTTGGTGTTTTTAGAAATAGAGCTAATGCCATCAAGCTGGCATCTCAGTTAGAAAAAAAAGGATTTAAGACAAAAACTCTGTTTACTAATAACTATACTATTGTCATTGTTGGATATTTTGAACACAAAAATGAAGCACTTGTAGCTAAGAAGTTGCTAAGAAAATTCGGATATGACTCTATCTTGAAGAGGAGGAAGTAGGTTGATAGATACCCATGCCCATCTTCACTTTCCTCAGTTTGATAGCGACAGAGAAGAAGTAATAAAGGAGTGTGAAGATAAGCTTGATGCTGTTATTACCGTTGGTGGTGATTTAGAGGATAGTAAGAAAGCTATAGAAGTTGCTGAATCGAGCAAGAAAATTTACGCTACAGTCGGAATTCATCCCCATGAAGCAAAAGACTACTCTGAGAAAGATTATGAAAAAATAATAGAACTTGCTAAAAGTTCTCCAAAGGTTGTTGCTCTTGGAGAAATGGGACTTGATTTCTACAGGAACCTCTCTCCAGAGGAGAAGCAGTACGAAATCTTTGAGATGCAGGTTGAAGCTGCAAGAGAGCTAAATCTTCCGGTTGTTATCCATTCAAGAAATGCATCAAAGGAGATGGCAGATTTTATAAGGAGTAAATTTAAAGGAGTTAGAGGAGTCCTTCATTGTTTCAGTGGAGAGAAGGAGCTCCTTAAAAGAGCTCTGGATGAAGGACTTTATATCTCCTACGCTGGAATTGTTACCTATCCAAAGAACAGTGAGCTGAGAGAAACGTTAAAGTACGTTCCAAGTTCAAGGCTATTGATAGAAACAGACTCTCCTTACCTTGCTCCCCAGCCAGTTAGAGGAAAGCGAAACAAACCAACTTACGTTGCCTACGTCGCAATGACGATTGCAAAAGAGTTAGGACTCAACTTTACAGACGTCGATAGAATTACCACTGTGAATGCTAAGAGGTTATTTGGTTTGCCTCTTATAGAGGAAGAAAAAAAAGAGCGTCTGGTCTATACGGTTGGGAATAGACTATACATCAACCTTACCTCAAAATGTCCCTGTGACTGTAAGTTTTGTTTTAGAGGGAGTGAAGATTTCATTCTTGGCTACAACATGAATCTGAAGAGAGAGCCGATTCCGGAAGAGTACATGTATAGGATTAAGAATCCTGGAATCTACGATGAAGTTGTTTTCTGTGGCTATGGAGAACCTTTTGAAAGGTTTGAGACTTTAAAAAAAGTTGCAAAGTGGCTCAAGAAAATGGGGGCAAAGTTTGTAAGAGTTGATACGTGTGGTCTCGGATACCTTATAATTGGAAGAGATGACATTCTTGATGAGCTGAAGGGTCTTATTGATGCCTTCAACGTTAGTGTTAACGCTTCGAATCCAGAGGAGTATTATCGTATCGTTAAACCGAAGTTTGGAAGAGGAAGCTGGGAATCTCTTTTGAAGTTCATAAAGGATGCGAAGGAAAAGGGGTTCAGGGTGGTTGTTTCTGCTGTGAACTATCCAGGTTTTGATGAAAAAGCGTTTGAAAAATTTGCGAAAGAGATTGATGTTGAGTTTAAAATCCGAAATTTTAAGAGGTTTAAGAGATGGGAAGAGTAGCTCGTTTTGCAGTTTCAATAGATGAGAAACTACTTGAAAGATTTGACCAGTACATCGAAAAGAAAGGGTACGTTAGTCGTTCAGAAGCCGTGAGAGATTTGATCAGGAACGCTCTTATAGAGGAATCCATAGGGGAAGACAGGGACGTTTTTGGTACCATAACCATAGTTTACGACCATCATCAAAAAGAGCTTGCTGAAAAGATAACAGATATACAACACGGGTATTTGAAGAACATAATTTCCACAATGCACATCCACGTTGACCACCACCACTGCCTCGAAACGATTGCAGTAAAAGGGAAAGCAAGTGTAGTTAGAGAGTTAGCAGACAAAATAATTACTCTGAAAGGGGTGAAGCACGGGAAGTTGGTTGTTACGGGGATTGAACCTTGAACTCTTTCATTTGCAGGCTATATTGGACGGCGGAAATCAAATGAAGGAGGTTTCTAATGGCTGGACACTCTAAATGGGCGAACATTAAACATAGAAAGGCTGCTCAGGATGCAAAACGTGGAAAGGTATATACAAAGCTTGCAAGAGAGATCACCGTTGCAGCAAGAGAAGGTGGTGGAGACCCTGAATTCAACCCAAGACTCAGGGCTGCAATAGAGAAAGCTAAGAAGTTCAACATGCCAAAGGAAAACATAGAGAGAGCAATAAAGAGAGGAACGGGTGAAATCGCAGGAGAAATTTACGAAGAGGTTACATACGAAGGTTACGGTCCTGGTGGAGTTGCTATCATTGTAAAGTGTTTGACAGACAACAGAAATAGAACAGCGTCTGAAGTGAGACATGCCTTTTCAAAGCACGGTGGAAACCTTGGTACTTCCGGTTGCGTTTCCTGGATGTTTGAGAGAAAAGGTGTAATAACAGTTCCAGCTGAAAAGTACGATGAAGATACAGTAATGATGGCTGCGATTGAAGCAGGAGCGGATGATGTGGTAAGAGAAGACGGACAGTTTGTTATCTATACTCAGCCGCAGGATCTGGAAGATGTGAGGAAAGCTGTTCTTGATGCAGGTATTGAAATAGAGGAAGCAAAACTTGACCTCATTCCACAAAATACAACAAGGGTTGAAGGAGAAACTGCTCTTAAAGTTCTCAAGCTTCTTGAGGTACTTGAGGATCTTGATGATGTTCAGGAAGTTTACTCCAACTTTGATATGCCTGAAGAGGTTATGAATAATGCATAGATTTTTCTCCTGCTTTTTTACTACTCTTTTAGCAGGAGCTTTTTGTGGAGCTCTGGAAGTGTCTGGAGCTCCCGTTGACTCCATAGTAACTACTGTTGAAAAAGAATCTGCACTTCTCTTTAAAACCAGCATTTCAAAAAAGGAGCAACTTCCAGAAACAGAACTCTCTATTCCCTGGGATAAACCCTCGTTCCAGTTCTGGCTCTCCTACTACAAGAACAGATGGAATAGAATGAAGCTCATCTCGCAGATTGATAACTTTAAGGTTTTCTATCCAACTATCAAAAAGATCTTTGAAAGAGAGGGAGTTCCAGAAGATCTTGTTTTTCTTGCCATTGTGGAGAGCAATGGTGATCCCTCTGCGGTATCAAGAGCCGGTGCAGCCGGTCTGTGGCAACTGATGCGGGGAACGGCAAGGCTCTACGGCTTGAAAGTAAACTGGTACATTGATGAGAGATTTGATGTTGAAAAGTCAACCGTAGCAGCTGCAAAATATTTGAAGTATCTTTATTCCCTCTTTGGTAGATGGGATCTTGCAATAGCAGCGTACAACGCTGGTCCTGGAACGATTTTCAAAAGGCTCAAGGCACTTGGCGCAGATCACTTCTGGGATCTAACAAAGCTTCCAAACGAAACTCTTAACTACGTTCCAAAGTTCTATGCAGTTCTCTCTTTTATCAAAGAAAAGAACTTATTCGAAGATGGCAGGAATTCAGTATCTCTCGTAAAGATAAAGGTTCTATCCAAAACCTCTCTCTACCAGATTTCCAGGAAGTTAAAAGTCCCTTACCACATAGCAAAGAAGTTCAACCGTCAGTACAGGAAGAGAGTGGTTCCAGCCGGTCACTACGTTTACGTTCCTTCAAATTTTGTAAAGAAGACGGACATTCTCAAATATGTAGATTCATCAAAAATTTACGTTTATGTTCCAAGGAAAAGGGAAAAGATTATTTCAATTGCAAGACGTTTTGGTGTGGATGCAAAACTGATAAAAGAGATAAACAGACTTAAAAGAACTGTAGTTTACAGGGGACAACCTATTCTGATTGTTAAGAGAGATTACGGAAGGGAAGAGATTGCCGATGGGAAAAGTTAAAGAAACAGATACAGTAATTCTCTACGATCCAGAGAAGGAAAAAAAATACTTCTTAAATCTTTCTCTTGCAAAGGGGAAGTTTAATACCGATAAAGGAGAAATAGATCTTTCTACTATTCCATCCAGAAAGTACGGCTCACTAATTGAGACCCATAAAGGCTTTAAATATGTTATTTTGCCTTGCACCCTTTACGATTTCATCATGTTTAAACTCAACAGGCTTACCCAGATAGTTTATCCAAAGGATTCAGCCTACATAGCACTAAGGTTGAACGTTAAGCCCGGTGATCTAATTGTTGAGAGTGGCATAGGAAGTGGAGCTATGACTGCCGTCTTTGCACACATTGTTGGTGATACAGGGAAAGTTGTAAGCTACGAGAGAAGGGAAGAGTTCATAAAGAATGCCCTTTCTAACCTCAGGAAACTCGGGCTTGATCACAGAGTTGACGTGAAGCACAGAGATATTGAAGAAGGTTTTGACGAGACGGAAGCTGATGCTGTTTTCTTAGATGTTAGAGAACCCTGGCTTTACATAGATAAAGCTTATAGAGCTTTAAAAACGGGGAACATGCTGGGTATTCTTGTCCCGACTGTAAACCAGGTGATTGAAGTTCTGAAAAAGTTAGAAGAATTACCTTTCATGGATATAGAGGTTTCTGAGATACTTCTCAGAAAATATAAAATAGTCCCTGAGAGGTTAAGACCGGAAGACAGAATGCCTGCCCATACTGCTTACCTTATTTTTGCCAGAAAACTACCTGAAGAGATAGAGGTTTAGATGGAGGTTTTAGAACTTTTACATAAATCGGGAATTATAGGTTATATTCTCTTCTTTCTTTCAGTTATTTCTGTTGCTATCATCATAGAGAAACTCTTGATTCTTCGCCTTTCAAAGCTCGTTCCCAAAGAGGATTTACGGCTTATAGTTGACTTTTTAAGTGAGGGGAGTATTGGAGATGCTGTAGAGCTCTGTAAGAAAAGAAGGAGTTTTCTTTCTTCCATAATTCTTAATGCTCTGAAAAACATAGGAGAACCGACAAAAGAAAACTTCCTCCATGCATTTGAGGTAACAGCCAAAAGGAAGTTTATGGAGCTTGAGAGAGGTATGTCTCTACTTGCAACAATAGCAGCAGTTTCTCCCCTTTTAGGACTTGTAGGAACAGTCCTTGGAATGATTAAGATATTTGGAGTCCTAACAGCAGGCAGTACTTCAATCGGAAATCCCCAACAGTTATCTGCAGGGATGGCAGAAGCACTTCTCACAACAGTTTTTGGTCTCCTTGTTGCCATTCCTGCGGTTATCATGTACAACCTCTTTCAGAGAAAACTGGATAAGATAGCAGCCGAAATTGAATCTGCAGGAGTCTTAATAGCCAACAACTTTAAAGCCCTCAAATGAGGGTAAAGCATAGCAACTTTCCATCTTCCATAATCTTAACTTTTTCCTTTCCAATTTTCAGCGTAATTGTCGGTTTATCTATCAGAAGATCTATATGGACGTTTGCTCTTGTTTCTCCACCAAAAGCGCTGTTGTCTCCGATTGCTATATGACAGGTTCCAAGGATTTTTTCAGCCTCGAGTATGTTGTCAAACCTTTCTGCTTTTTCGTTTGTTCCGATTCCAAACTCTGCAATGTTGTCTGCGTTCTTCTCATGGTGGATTAAATCTGTCAGGAATTTTGAGAACTCTTTTTCACCCTTTACTTCTATAACCTTTCCGTTTTCAACGAATATCTTTACTGGTTCGCCCAGTTTTCTTGTAGGTGCATATTTTGTTACAAAGACTCCTTCAGCTGTTTCTTCAACCGGTGCAATAAATGCTTCTCCTGCTGGTAGGTTTCCAAAGTCTCCGGGTGTACAGAGTTTTCCTGTATCTGCCAGTCCTTCTCTCCCTTCAAGAGAAAATCTTATGTCTGCTCCGAGTGGACATGTAATGTGGGCTTCTGTTGCATCTGTCAGGAGGTTGGCAAGAACTTTTGAACGTTTTTCAACCAGATTCCAGTCTGCCTGCATTGAAGTGTAGAACATGAATGGTTCAAACAGAGGCATACTTGCAAATCTCATTGAGAGGAAGTTTGTGCAGAGCTTCCTGAAAAGCGTGTGGCTTAGAGAATGCTCGTTCACGGCAACGACCACTGATGGCAAATCAAGGGGAGAAGTTGTTTCAAGAAGAATTTCTTTTATCTCTTCTTCATCGCTTTGAGTTAATTCTTTTCTCTGTATTCTTTCAAAAAGTCCCTTTGATTTTAGCTCTTCAACGAACTCAGAACCAAAGGTTCCCCTCCAGACAACCTCTGGTGGTTCAAGACCGTGTCTTCCCGTTGGTGGATACGTCAGATGGAGGATGTAATTTGAAAAGTTTACTCCGAGAGAGAAAAAAAGTTCTCCAATCCTCTCTTTGTAGGTATCAGAAAGAATTAAAACTCTATCCTCCCTGGATGTACAAAGATTTTTTATGAATAAGTTTTTAATTGCTCTTCTTACTTTTTCATCGTGCCAGTCCCAGATTCCCATCTTCACCTCCCCATTGGAAGCTTTCTCTCAACCTGCTTTATTACAGATAAATCTATTCTCCCCGAAATTATCCCTTCACTCTCTCCAGCAGAAGATAGGACTCTTCCCCACGGATCAACAATTATCGAGTTTCCTGCCATTTCACCAATACCGTTTGATGCAACCAGAAAACGCTGTGTTTCAATGGCTCTTGCAGAAGTTAAAATTTTCCAGTGTTCTTTCCTTGCTTTTCCCCACTGGGCAGAAATCGTAAAGATTTCAGCTCCTTTTTTTAAGAGCTCTAAAAAGATTTCAGAGAACCTTAGCTCAAAACAGATTAAAGGTGCTATTACACCAAGAGAAGTTTCTACCAGCCTCAAATCCTTTTCACTGCCAGCAACAAAATATTTATCTTCATCAATTGGAGCAAAAAGCTTTATCTTGGGACGAGAAAGGAGAAGTTTCCCTTTGTCGATAACTTGAATGGAATTAAAGAACTTATTGTTAATTTTCTCAACTATCGTGTAAACGAGGGTAAGCTCAAGTCCTTTTGAGAATTCTAAGAGCTCACCAACAACCCTTTCAGAGAACCTTGCGGCAGATTCGATATCTTCGTAGTAAAAACCTGTAAGGAAAACCTCAGGAATAACAATCAAAGAACCTTTTTCGCAGATGTTTAGAAACGTTAAAAATCGGCTGTAGTTCCTCTCAAACTCGCCTGCGACTGTTTCAAACTGAACTGCATAGGCTTTAAAGCTTTTGCAACCACCTGCAAAAGTTGCCTTTTTCACAAAATCCTCCTCAGGAAACTCTCAATTTCAGAAACTGAAAAGACTCCAGCCCACCTGTTTACTTCTTTCCCATCAATTTCAAGGAGAACAACTGGAGCAGACAGGATGAGCCTATTTGCAGCAACTTCAGAATTCTTGTCTATTGAAATCTCTTCAGATTGAGCTTTGAACTCCTTGGCGAGTTCCTCAACCTTTGGCTTCAGTGCATAACAGACTGAACAACGTTCAGAGGAAAAGAGTATGAGTTTAATTTCCACTTTTTTCCTCCAGTCTTTCGTCTCTCCTCTTTAAGAGGATCTTGACGGTACCGTAAACACATCTGTTGTAAGGAATCTCAATTCCTTTCTCTTCAGCCTTTCTGATTAAGGCTCCTGTTATTCCTTCCAGCTCTATCGGTTTACCTCTCTCAAAATCTAAAAGCATTGAAGTTTTGTAGTCCATCAAGTCTGGAGAGGATTTTAAGTAGTTTTCCATGATCTTAGGTTTTAACTTAACGCCGTGAGCTTCAGCAACTCTGTAGCACTCTTTCATCAAGTTCTTCAGTATTTCGTAACTTTCCGGCATGGAGAGCATTTCTCCAACTGTTGCTCCCGTTATGACTGAGTAGGGATTAAACGCAACGTTCCAGACCAGCTTTTTCCACAGGGTGTATCTGATATCTTTTGAAGCCCTTGCTTCAATTCCACATTTTTTAAGCTCTTCAACAAGCTTTTCAACCCTTTCGGACTGTTGTCCACTCATTTCCCCGATTTCTAAAAGACCTGCTGCTTCATGGACAACAACTCCAGGTTCTTTAACGTAAGCTCCTACAAACGCTGTAGCTCCTAAAACTCTATTTTCGCCAACGTATTTTGCGAGTATCTCTTCATTTTCAATTCCGTTTTGGATGGAAACAACAACAGTATCTTCCTTTAACATTGGGAGTAATTTTGGAGCAACATTTTCAGTGTCGTAGGACTTCACGCAGACAAAGACAACATCAACTTTTCCAGCCTCTTCTGGTTTGTCTGTGAAGATAATTCTTTTTCCATCCTCCTTAACTGTCCACTCACCGTGCTTAAAGCTCTTAACAGTTAATCCCTTTTCTTTCATTGCCTTTAACTTTTCACCTCTTGCAATGAAAACGACCTCATGACCACAGCGGGCAACCATTCCGCCGTAAAATCCTCCAACTCCGCCGGTTCCGAATATTGCAAATCTCATTTTAGACTCACACATACTTTTTCAACCTCAATCAAGATATTAAGTTCACTATAAATACTCTACTCCTGTAAAAGCAGCTGAAGCTTTTCCAGAACCTCTTTCAATATACTTTCAGGAACTCTTACTATGAATGAAGCTTTTCTAACGTTCCAATCCAGGCTCCGAACCTGATCTGCAAGGATTACTCCTTTTATCGGAATGGCAGATGGGAGAGGAACCTCAAAAGGATACCCTTTCTGTTTAGAGGTTACAGGACAAAACAAACCCAAATTGGTCTTTTCATTATAGAGCTTAGGAGACAAACATATAGCCGGTCTTTTACCTGCTTGTTCATGTCCAGCTTGAGGTGAAAATTGTAACCATAAAATATCTCCTCTTTCAGGAATATACTTACCAATCTTCTTTCCCAACCTTCCCACCCCAGTCAACTTCACTATGTACGTTTTCAGGAGTTATCTGTTTTATCAATTCTTCCAATTG
>OFBW01000089.1_pt1 | contig 12831 bp, 15 predicted proteins | sample 1520701 | NCBI WGS metagenome assembly OFBW01 (sample SAMEA3696450, study PRJEB22514) | metagenome | biome: water; feature: marine; material: hydrothermal vent | place: Pacific Ocean | collected 2014-08-16 | depth 1514 m
TCCTGCTGCTTTATTTTTTGCCATTTTGCAAGCACTTCCTCGGCTGTTTTTGCTACTTCATCTCCAAATACATGGGGATGCCTTCTTATCATTTTTTGAGCTGTAAAATAAAAAAGGTCTTTTAAAGTAAAAGCTTTAGCTTCTTCATAAAGATAAATAATAAAAATAAAACTCCAAAAAAACTTGCTACAGCAATTTTTGTATTTTGGAGAGATAGTGATATCATAAGTCTCTTAAGTGCATTCCATAAGGTGTGGATGTCTCTTGCCCATACAGCATCCACAAGATGTTCACCCCTAACCATGCGCATTTTAAAGTTAGATTCTTTGACTTTTTTTCCAAGCGCTCCATCTTCAACAAGTTCGCTTTTCACATCTTCGTGAGTTCCAACTGAATCATAAGTAGATTTTTTGATGATGAAAAAACTTCCAAAAAAATATCCAGTGCCCTTTGATATGTCATTCACTCGTAAAGCAGAAAATCTTGTATGTAAGAATGTGGAAATCATTGGTAATGTTATCTTCGTTATTTTATCTAAACATAGCATTCTTGGAATAACTGTTAGCGCATCAAGATCTAATGATAACAAATGAGATACGGCAAGAGAAATCACGGAGCTTGTGTGAACTGTATCTGCATCAGTAAATAACAATAAATCTCCTGAAGCCTTCTTGTATCCTTCAATGCATGCCCAGTTCTTTCCTATCCATCCATCTGGTTTTGGTTTCGCATCTACCGAAATAACTTTTGGAAATTTTTCAGAATATTTTTTTATTATATCTCCGGTTGAATCCTCTGACGAATCATTAATTGTGATAATTTCATAGTTATCGTAATCCTGTTTTATGAGTGAATCAAGACATTTCTCAATAAATTTTTCTTCATTTCGTGCAGGTAAAATTATTGAGACCTTTGGTTTTTCATGTTCCTTTTTTTCGAATTTATCCAAGAATGGTGATTCGTTGAACGTCCTTAACATGGATTTAATTAAAGCAATCCATGTTGCTGAAACTCCGATTAAAATTGCAACAAGTATGTAATTGATGATATCTAGTACTATGTTTATCAATTATGAATTCTCAGCCTTTTGTTTTATTGATTCTAGGGCTTGTTCCGTCCCACTACGTATATGCTTCTTAATCATACCAGTAAACATACCAGCCAATCCTGACATTTTAACATCCCAGTTAGCCTCAAGTAAAGAACTGCCATCTTTAGGTTTAAGAGTTAATGTTTTTGAACCTTTGATTATTCCTTTGGTGAATTCAGCATAGATTTTTTCTTTTGGCTGTATGGTAATTTTTTGCATGCACTTAGAATCTCTAAATGCAATTGTTATCTCCCGAGTTACTACATTACCATCTCTAGAAATAATTCTTGTTTCCTTGGTACCCTTCCAAAATTTTGGTTCATTATCAAGATCTGAAATTATATCCCAAACTCTATCGACTGATGCATTAATATCAATAGATGTATCTATGATTGCCATATAGACACGGTTTTTTTTAAAAATATTAGTCTTGGTTCCGTAATTAATTTTAAACCCTGAAATGAAGATGTGTTATGTCCATTAGTTATGATGATTTTAAGAAATTAGATTTACGAGTTGCAAAAATACTCAAAATAGAAGAGATTCCTGGCAAAACCAAAATCGTTAAGGGAGAGATAGATCTTGGCGATGAAACCCGAGATGTTATTATAGGCGGTGCAGAATTTTATGAACCTGAAGATTTGATTGGTAAAACTGTGATAGTAGTTGCCAATTTAGAACCCAAAAAAATGGCCGGTGTAGAATCCAATGCTATGCTTTTAGCAGCTGATGTTAACGACAAACCATTTTGGTTATCTGTTGATCCTAAAGTACAGCCTGGAACACAAATAAAATAATTTTTTACAAATTTAATTTAAACATCTTACTCGTACTGCATTAATTTTTTTTCTTCAAGTAACGCATGAAGATTGTTAACAGATCTATATACATCTGGTTCCTTCTTTGCGCCAGTACAAACTAGTTTTCCAGATGAAAACAAAAGAATTACAGTTTTAGGATCAACCATTCTATGTATAAGACCGGGAAATTGCTCAGGCTCATACATACTTCTTGGAAGTGTTCTTGCAGCTTGTTCTAGATGTATTCTTCCTCCTAAATTAATTGAGGCTACAATATTCTGAATAGTTACAACTGCATCTTTTTTTACTTTAATTCCACCCTTGCGCAGTTGTTGAACAACTAGTTTTACAGCTTTACGAGACATTGTTTCAGACTTGGCACCAGTACATACCATCTTACCAGATGAAAAAATTAGAGTAGCTGTCTTTGGTGATTTGATTCGAAAAACTAAACCTGGAAATTGATCAGGATGATACTCTACATCTGCTAATTTACGTGTTATTTCGTTAAGATCCATTCTTTGGTCTACTGATGCTGAGGCTACTACATTTTCAATACTGACAATAGGTTTTGTTTGAGGCAAACAGTGGTGTTCTAATTATCCATAATAAAAACAATCACCATCTGTTTAGCCTGTAATAGCACATTTTTGTTGTCGAATAGTTTAATTTGATAAAATGTTTGCTTTGGTTTGTGGATTTTAGCAATTTGGATATACTTAACGAATTTTTTGGTACGGGTGGCGATTCAAACCCGTTTCTGATGCTTGTTTGGTTCCTTCCCGTTATTCTTTTTGTGTTCTATGGTCAACGAATACAACTAATCATTACTTCTAGAGATATCAAAAAAGATATGGCAAAGCTGGAACAATTTAGGAATGATTCTAGAAATGAACTAATTGATTATGTTAAACAAAAACTATCTCCTAATGGTGATCCAACCCAAAAACTTGACAGATTCTTTGATTACTTTACAATCATGCCGGTCGATATTGATCCAAGTGGAATAATTCCTAAAATTCATCATCTTGTACGTTCAAGAGAAGATACTACAAGAAAGCAGGTCAAGTCTATGTTCTCGGAAATTAATACATTGGAGGTTACGAAAGTTCAAAATCTTTTGGAAATAGTAACAACATTACAACTTTTACACAAAGTTGTGAGGCATTTGTTTTTGACTGCAAAAAAACAAAACAACTATCCACTAATTTTACCATTGCAGATGTTACTTCCGTTTATTATGGAACAGGCTGAGGCTCTTAAGGACGCTATTCCTGCATTTAAAAAGGGACAGCCAATCGGTGATGGAATTGGTCCACTTGTAGTTGGTGGAATGATGCTTGATACTAAAAAACAAAATGCTGAGTTTGAAACTGTTTACAGCGAGTCGGAATTTGACGGCAGAAAATTAATTCTGCTAAAGGCTGAAGGTCCATATGCTACTGTTGGTAGACCAGGCGAAGCTACTGAATCAATCGTTGAAAAACTCAAACCCGATGTCATAATTATGATTGACGCTGCGTTAAAACTAGAGGGTGAAGATTCAGGAAGCATTGCACAAGGATTTGGAGCTGCAATAGGTGGGATTGGAATTGATAGATTTAAGATCGAAGCAATAGCTACAAAACATGATATTCCAATATTTGCAATTGTAGTCAGACAGTCTGTTAAAGAGGCAATCACACTCATGAAGAAAGAAATTTCCGATCAAGCTGAAAATGTCAAAAGTCAAGTTTATGAAATGATAACTGATAATTCAAATCCTAATCAAACTGTACTTGTTATAGGCGTTGGAAATACTTTGGGGGTTGCTCAGTAATGTCTAATAAAAATGAAATTATAACTGCATATACTTTACAACAATGTAATTCCTGCAAAGAACAATCCAAACAAAAATTTTCTGATGGTGATTATGTTTTCAAAGAAATTTCAAAATGTTCCTCATGTGATGGACAAGTAATAATTACAAAAATTTTTGGAGAATCTCTCACCCAATAGTGGTTACTGTGACTCCAGTTTGAGTTGGAATAAACGTATGCTCTGCTTGTGCAACCGTCTTGCCGCTTGCTTCAACAAGAATTGCATATGCTTTGACTGTCTTCTTTTTAATCAAAATGTCTAACAATCTTCTGGCTTCCTTTTCTTCCCATTCCTTTACAATCCATCTTAATGCAAATGGTAACATGTTAAAATTGTCCCAGATGAATTCCAGTAATTTGTCAGCTTCATCGTCTTTAGTCCTTTTTCTTGAAGACAGAGCAAAGATGTTTTTAATTTTACCATTACGAACGAATCCTAGACCATTTTTAGCTGTAACAAATGGTTCACATGCATATGCTACATCTTCTGAAAAATCAAATGAGCCAATTGACCACATGTTAGGAACTGTTTTTCCTGCATGAATTGTATATTGATCAAGTGAATGACCGCTGAGATTGGCAATCGGTTTAAACCCCATATCCATTATAGTATTTTGAATTTTTCTTCCAACATCCTTTGATTTCACGCCTGATTTGATCATTGACATTGCTGCCTCCAAAGCATTTTCTGCAGCCTGAACCAATGAATCGTATTGGGAATCATAATTCACTGTTACAGCGGTGTCAGCTATGTACCCATTAATCTGAACGCCAAGATCAATTTTTATCAAGTCAGAATCTGAAACTGTTTTTGGGTCGTTTGGCTCAGCGGTGTAATGTGCTGCTACTTCATTCAAACTAGTATTAACAGGAAATGCACATTTTGCACCTCGTTTGATAATTTCTGATTCCACATATTCACAAATTTCTGCTAGGGTACTGCCAATCCAATCTTTCTTACGAACATTCTCTCTTACTTCTCCCGCGATTTTTCCCGCTTTTATGTAGTCTTCAATCTGCATTAACACTGATTGATTCTGCATGCTATTAATATCATAATCAAATTCTCCCTATTCTCGGAACTAAAGATTAGAATAGGCTGGCTCTATCTAATTATTTCCTTCAGCATTGAATTTTGTTGGTATCGTGCATTTTTTAGCATAAATTTTAAAAACCTAATTTCTGATTTTATTAATTTGACTTCAATTTTAACCAGGTCCTTTCGTAATTCCTCAGAGTGTCCATCTACCATAGGAAAGCAATAGGTAATAAAATACAAAAATGATCAAGTTATGAATTTCTGACTTAGTTATTGTAATTTTCTGACATAATGGAATCTCATCTATTGTCTTAAATTGGGCAATTGTTTTTGTTTGCTGGGAGTGTGGTCTAGCTTGGTATGATTCTGCGTTTGGGACGCAGAGATCGCGCGTTCGAATCTCGCCACTCCCATATTTTATCTATAAAGAATTAGTGATATTTAGAACAAAATATTAACGATATACGATAAATTTTGTCATGTTTCTCAAAGTTTTAATGTTAAAGCAGGATGATCCTAGAAAATGTAGTGCTGCAAAATTAGTAAAATTTGGTCTTGCAAAACCTGTTACACGAACTGCCTCACGTACATTGATTTTAAACCCATTTTCAAAAAAAACATTATTGAAATCAGACAAAAAATTTGTTAACTCTATTACTGGAATTGATTGTTCATGGAATCTCGTTACATCAGCCTTCAAAAAGCCATTTACAGGCATATCAAGAAAGCTTCCACCATTATTAGCAGGAAACCCCATGAATTATTCTAAATTAAATAAATTATCTACTGTAGAGGCATTGGCTGGGGCTGTCTACATTTTGGGAGAGCCTGATTTGACACATAATCTTCTTCAAAAATTCAAATGGGGTAACACATTTTTCGAGCTAAACAAAAACCTTCTGCAAGACTACTCAAAAGCCCAGTCAGAGGCTGAGATTCTTGAAATTTGTCACGAGTATAGGCTTGCTAATGCTTAGTTTACGTAATTTTGATCAATTTTACTAACAATTACAGATTTATTCAAGTGTAATTCAGTCGCTTCGATATGAGCGCGGAAACCAATTCAAGTGGACTTGTTCGAAGTCTTTCCCTTTCACAGGCAATAATGATTGGTGTTGCCTCAATGATTGGTGGAGCCATATTCGTGTTAGTAGGACCTGGCATATCAGCTGCAGGTCCTGCATTGATAATCGCATTTCTTCTTAATGGAATTATTACCCTCTTTACTGCATTAACTTATGCTGAACTAGGATCTGCCTTGCCCGCAACTGGTGGAGGATATAAGTGGGTAAGAGAGGGACTACCCAGACCGAATTCATATCTAAGTGGTTGGATGGCATGGTTTGCGCATACTATAGCAGGCAGTCTATATGCAGTTGCGTTTGGAACATTTTTTGGACATTTGTTAAAGTCTGCAGAAATAATTGACGATACATTTGGAATTCCCCTTGAAAAGTTGTTTGCGGTAATTGCAATTGTCATATTTGCTTTTGTCAACATTAGAGGCTCTTCACATACAGGAAAAGTAGGCAGCGCAATCACTTTTACACAATTAGGAATCATTGCTGCTTTGGTCATAGCTGCTCTTGTGGCTATGACGTTTACGAATCCAAACTGGCCAACTAATTTTCGAGATTTCTTTCCTAACGGTACATCCGGTCTTATATTGGCAATGGGTATTACATTCATAGCATTTGAGGGCTATGAAATTATTGCACAGGCAGGGGATGAGATTAAAAAACCGAAGAAGAATATTCCTAAAGCTATTCTTATTTCCTTGGGAATAGTAGTTTCTGTCTACATTCTTTTTGCTTTTGTCTTTATTGGTGGACTTGATCCTTTGCAAATTGGACAGCCTGCATGGGAGTTTATTGGAGGTTATGGAGAGCTTGGAATAATTGAAGCTGCTGAATACTATCTCCCATTTGGTGCACTAATTGTACTGGCAGGTGGGTTTGTGTCAACATTGGCTGCATTAAACGCAACAACATTTGCCGCAAGCCGTGTTTCCTTTGCAATGGGAAGAAATCACGATTTACCTTCGGTGTTTGGTAAATTACATCCTAAATATCGAACGCCTTTTGCATCTACAATATTCTCTGCCGTCGTTATGATCACACTCGCAATGTTATTTGATCTAACAATGATTGCGCTTGCCGCAACTGTTATGTTTTTGTTTTTGTTTGCCCAGGTTAACGTAGCCTGTATTACAATTCGAAGAATGGCTAAAGAAAAAAAGTTAACGTATGGTTTTAAGACTCCATTCTTTCCTGTAGTTCCAGCTATTGGTTTTGCCGTTGTTTCTATCCTTGCTGTTTACTTGCTGTTTGCCCAACCACTTAGCTGGGTAATCGCTCTTGTTTGGATAGGAATAGGCTTTTTGATTTACAGATTGTATACGTCAAAAAGAGAGAAACAAGCCATCGCGCCCCTTGTATTCAACCAAGAGCCTGAAGAAAGAAAGGAGTACAGGATTTTAGTAGTATTTTCCAAGAATACATCCACTAAACTTGCCAAGATTGCAGCGGCAATTGCTGATCAAAAGGACGGTGAAATATCTTTTCTCAGTGTCATAACTGTACCAAAGCAAACCCCATTATCTTTTGCAAACAAAGCTGGCGAGACCGGAATTGGTGTATTTGATGAACTCAAGAAATCAATTTCACATTCAATACGACATAGATATCTTGTCAGACTTTCCCATGATCCTACCGAGGCCATATTAGCTACGGCTGAAGATGAGGGAATTAACACCATGATAATTGATTTCTCCTTTTTACGGAATAATAGAAAATTATTATCGCTATCTACTTGCGATATAATTGGAGTAATACCAGGAAAAGACTTTGACAAGGATATGTCAAACCTCATTGTTTCATATGATAAAGGGCGTCACTCAAACCTTGGACTTGAAATCGCACACGCAATTTCAGCTGATTCCAAAAGTAAGATAAGAGTTGTTCGTGGCATTACACAGTCACCAGAAGATGAAGTCGAAATTATTAACAAAATTAATGAGGTTATGTTTGATCTAGACCTCAAAAAAATACAATTTGAAAAGGTATACCCAAAAACAAAAAACATGCTAATATCATCTGAACTTTTGAAGAGCTATAACAAAACAAAGAACGGTGTTCTAATTTTAGGTGCTGGAAACCAAGCTGATACGGCGTTTAGCCCAAAGGCATTAGAGCTAGCAGATAAATCAAAAAAGACAGTATTCATAATACGCAATCATTTGTTCTCAGAATTTCATACTAGATCATTTTTCAATATGTTATTGCAAATAATCAAAGAGAACAAGATACTATATCGTGCTTACATTGAGATTTTAGCAGGAATATCCTTCGTAAAATCCAAGCAGAAGATTGGAAGATACGACGAAGAGTACTTTGATTCAAAATCTCAGTAATGTTGAAATTACTGACTGAATTAACATAACCAAGTGTGAGCTGGTGGACGACACGCTGCTACGGCAGAGGAAACTCCTCCCTTCATACAGGATGTGTGATCTGTAGATGGATAGTCAGAGATGGCTGGCAACAGAACAGAAAAAAATCCCATCTGGAGTGTACAGTGATGGTACTGCCTGAGGTTTCCAGAGACGGAATGAAAATCTGTCCCGCACGAAGCAAGGCCAAAACGAACCCTATGTTCCTGTACTAGGTTCAGGTAGGCCGCAAAGCGAAATATCGTTAAAACAGAAGGAGGGTTACGGCCAGCACTCACTTATTTTTTTGGCTTGAAACCTTTTGGCATTGCACCACCTTTACTTGATGGTTTGTCTTCAGATTTTTCTTCCACTTGTTGTTTTTCTTCATCGTAGTAACTTCTATGTTCATTATAATCTTCCAAACCTGTTACTTGTGCCTCTCCTCTAATAGTCTGGTATCCTCCGGAGCTTGCACTTGTCTGTACACCAGTGAGTTGTGATGGGTCAATACCAGTTTGTTGATAATGTCCTTTCTCTTTTGATAGTTTTCTCCAACTCATAAACATCATTGCAACACCACCCAGTGCTGCCATACCAGCCATTCCATAGAGAATAAAGGCTGGAAATTCTCCAGCCGATGTTGATGCATATCCTTCAGGTGCATTTGGAGTAACGCCAAAAATTTCTGAATTTCCTAAAGTATCTCTGTTTGCAAATCCAATTATGTCGATACTTGCATTACCAGATGACTCGTAAGTTGTCACCCGGTATATTTTATCAGAACTAAACGTAGATTCGTGTACTTGTTCTCTTATCAATCCCTCTCGAAGACTGCTTTCTCCCATTGTAAAGGACGAAATTACAGAGCCTGTTTGAAATCCATATTTTGAAGCATCTGCACCTATTCCAGTTGGATCAAACAAAAAGTGCCAGTTTCCAATTGGCTGTGCTTTTATTTCATCTCCGTCCATTAGTCTGGTAGAAAGAAGTTCTCCAGCATCACTGGCCTTAAGTGATAAAGCTAATGCTGGTGTGAATCTTTCAAAGGTTGAGATTGGCATGTTGATTTCAACGTCACCGTATGTGGGTGTACTTATTACAACAGGTCCCACGACACCAAACCCTCTCCAGTCTACATCCAAAAGAGTTGGATTATTTCCGGAGCCGGCTTTAATCACAAAATTGTTAATTGTAGGATGTAGTATGATAGTATAATCTACCGACATGCTTGAAGTTCTTCCAGTCATTAATGATTTGTATTCCACAGTAAGGTCAGTAATCTGAGCTATGCTACCTTGTGAAGCCATGTACGAATTTATCCTTGAAATCAATGATTGCACGCTAGGATTTGATGAATCAGCAGAAAATGTAATTTGGTTATTTTTTCCATACATCGTTTCAGCTAGTTTTCCGCCATCCGAATAGTCTATGTTAACTGACCTTTGGTATGTCATCTTAGCAATTGCAGTATCTGAGTTAGGGTCAATAGTAACTTCCAGCTGAGATGATGCTAAAACAGGTGAAATGCTTCCAACAGCAATAAAAATGGACAAAAATGCTATAATCACTACAATTTTTCTCTGCACTAACTTCCACTTGCTATATCTTTAATTAATTTTACCCAAAAAATTACCATAAAAATGATAAAGTAATATTGGAAGCCTTACTTTGCTAAATGGTTCTAGGAGAAAAAATTGATTACAATACTTGCCGGTGGTTCCGGCTCAGTTAAGATGGTGAGGGGATTTGCTTCTCAAAGAACCGATATTAACGTGGTTACTAATGTAGGGGATAATTATTGGCTTTATGGGATGTATATCTGCCCAGACATTGATACCATTACTTATGGACTAGCTGATTTACTGGATCATGATAAAGGCTGGGGCATAAAAAAAGATACATTTGGATTTTTACGACAGATGGAAATTTTTGGAGAAGAGACATGGTTTAGGATAGGTGATAGGGATACTGCTACTCATCTTACCAGAACTAATATGCTAAAAAACGGTAAGAGTTTGAGCTACATTACAAAATGGATGGCAGAAAAGTTTTCAATTGAAATTAAAATATTACCAGTTACTGATAATACGATGGAAACTAGAATTATAACAGATAAGGGTGACATGCACCTTCAAGAGTTTTGGGTTAAGCATAGAGGATTGGATGAAGTAAAAGGAATTGAATATCAAGGCGCAGAGAAGGTTCGCCCAAACCCAGATGCTATGAACGCAATTCATGATTCTAGTCTTATAGTTATTGCTCCAGGCAATCCTCTCACCAGTATAGGTCCAATGTTAGCAATCAAGGGCATACGGAAAGAGTTGACAAAAAAGAAAAACAAAGTGGTGGCTATAAGTCCTATAATTGGAAATTCTGCCATTAGTGGACCCACCGGAAAATACCTGGAGGCGGCTGGAATTGAAGTTTCAGCGTTGGGCGTTGCAAAGATGTATGCAGATGTTTGTTCCAACATAATTATCGATACTAAAGATCGTATGCTAACAAAAAAAATTGAGTCATTGAACATAAATGTGCATGAGACAAAAATTAGAATGACAAACAAACAATCCGAAGATGCACTCGCGGCATCCATTCTAAAACAATTCTATCATTGAGTTGAAAATTTCAGCGATAATTCCAGTTAAGACTTTTTCTAAGGCTAAAAAAAGATTAAACTTACAGCAAGCAGTCAAGGAAAAGATATGCAATCTAATGTTGCAAGAAGTTCTTAAGACTGTGTATAATTGCAAACTTGTTAACAAAATAGTTCTTGTGTCAAAGGATGAGACAGCATTAAAGATTGGTAGACAATTTGATGCCATAGAGATTTTTGATAACGAATCTGGCGTTAACGATGCTGTAAGTCTAGCAGATCAGTATATTTCAGATAAGAAATTTGATTGTTCAGTTATCTTTCCACAGGATATACCCATAATGACGTCTTCTGATATAGATAACTTGTTAGGTTTCATCAAGTCTAAAAACTCTGTAATTATTGTTCCATCTAGACAATTTAACGGGACAAATGCACTAGTTAGATGTCCTGCTGACATAATGAAGACTAGTTATGATATGGGTAGTTACACATTTCAGATGGACGCCGCAAGAACAAAAACTGAGAACATATCGATTGCCCTAATTCGTAGAATGATGCTTGATATTGATGATGAACATGATCTTGCATTTATGCTAAAACAAAACGACAAACTAGACTTTTGTAAAAAAATAGAATCATGCTTCTAGTGTATGCTTTCTCGAATACACATAATTTAACACCAGAACTGCAACTGAAATTATTCCAGTTACAACTAGCATTAGTTCGAGTGTGTTTAGCAAAGAATGTGAAAATGCATCACCTATAGAAATTTGATTAATATCAGCTACAATGTAGCCATAAGAAAAAATGAAATAGTTAGTTGCCCAGTGAATTAGAACAGCAGGAACAAACCCGTATCTGAAATATACCCATCCAATTATAATTCCACTAGCAATCGCCTGTGCCAATTTACCAGTACTCCACGCTTCATCTGAAAAAATATGTGCTGCACCGAAAAGTATTCCTACTATAACAATCACCAATAACGCCTTTTTCATATTTACATTACGAAGATTTTTCCATGGCCACCACAATGATTTTACAAAAAATTTAAAGGATAATTTGTGCGAATATAACATAAAAAGTGGAAGTCCAATCAGCATAACTCTAAAACCCAGTTCTTCTATTATTGGCGCAAGCGATATGTCAAAAAACTGAATTAGTTGGTTTGGTGCTTCTGGCTGCTCAATCGAGATACCAACAAATTCCTGCACAGCAATTATGCCGCCAGACACAATCACTAGAATGGAAAACCATTTAATGACAGCGACAATATAGTTGTCTTGGATTTTATAACTTCCTTCAGAAATCATTGATTGTAATACGGCGGCAAAATTTTTTTTTGGACCTAATATTGCAGCTGTGAAGAGAATCAAAAAAATACACCATATTACAATAAACCCATCTCCTAACTCAAATTGCACTGGAACTTCAAAACCTATTCCCGCAAGAAAAAGGCTTAAGCTATCCATAGGATATTCATGCGTTATATCATCTCCAATTTCTGAATTAAAAACCAGATATGCCCCAGTGGGAAATGACAAAACCATCAAACAAAAAATTACTGATATTAATGCAGTATGCGGTATTGCTAGTCCTTGTAAAATTTTGTTTTTGGATGACACTTTTTTTCAGTGTAATTCTATTGTTTCTTCAGCAAAACCAAGCTTTACCAACGTATCCTTAATTGTATCTCTATGGTCACCCTGTAAAAACACATAGCCATCTTTTGCAGTTCCACCACATGCTAAGATGTGCTTCAGTTCTTTTGCTATTTCACCAATTCTATTTTTATCAATTCCCTCAATAATAGTAACTAATTTTCTAAACTTTTTAGAAGTAGCATATACTTTTATTCTTCTTACCTCTTCTCTTTCCAGTGTTTCGCAAACACACAAATCTTTTGGCAATCCGCATTTCTTACATATCTTAACCAAACGCATTCACCCAAATTAATTTTTCCTCATAATGTTTAAAAAAGTATTGGATGTACGCAAGAGGAGTGCTGTGGTAA
>OFBW01000092.1_pt1 | contig 12691 bp, 17 predicted proteins | sample 1520701 | NCBI WGS metagenome assembly OFBW01 (sample SAMEA3696450, study PRJEB22514) | metagenome | biome: water; feature: marine; material: hydrothermal vent | place: Pacific Ocean | collected 2014-08-16 | depth 1514 m
AAGCAGGAAGAGATTGAAATTCACTTTCCCTATGATGGCTCTTTGGTTGGAACCATTCCAAGAGGAAAGAAAGAAGATGTTGACATTGCAGTAGAATCTGCAAAGAAAGGGTTTGAAAAGATTAAAAAGATGACAACTTACGAAAGATACCAGTGCCTTCAAAGAGCTGCAAGGATAATTTCAAGGAGAGTGGAAGAGTTCGCAGAGCTCCTCACCCTTGAGGTTGGAAAAACTATAAAAGAATCAATGGCTGAAGTTGGAAGAGCAGTAAATACAATAACATTATCTGCAGAAGAAGCAAAGAGAATTTTAGGAGAAGAAGTTCCCTTTGATGCTGCTCCGGGAATCAAAAACAAAGTAGGATTTTACAGGAGAGTTCCTCTTGGAATTATAGGATGCATAACACCTTTTAACTTTCCTTTAAACCTCACCTGTCATAAAGTGGCTCCTGCACTTGCAGCAGGAAACAGTGTCATCATAAAACCTTCTGAAAATACATCACTGACAGTTATTAAACTCGCTGAAGCTTTCATAGAAGCTGGATTTCCTCCTGAAGCAGTTAACGTTGTAACAGGATATGGAGAAGAGGCAGGAGATGCTCTTGTCAGGAGCAAAGACGTTAGAATGATTACATTTACGGGAAGTGTTGAAACCGGGAAAATCATTATGAGTAGAGGCGGACTTAAAAAGTATGCAATGGAACTTGGCTCAAATGCAGGTGTTTACATAGATGAAGATCAGGACTATAGGCTCAAAGAAATAGCCGAAAAAGTTGCAAGAGGTGGTTTTGCCCTTGCCGGACAGGTCTGCATCTCCGTTCAAAGGGTATTCGTCCATGAAAAATTGTTTGATAGTTTCGTTAACGAAATCACAAACTTTTCAAAAAAACTAAAAGTGGGAGATCCAAGGAAATCGGATACCGACATGGGACCTGTAATCGATAAAAACGCTGCAGACAGGATAATGAAATGGATAGAAGAGGCTAAGAAACGCGGAGCAAAAGTTGTATATGGTGGAAATAGAATATCAGATACATTGATTGAACCAACTATTGTTACAAACGTTCCTGAAGATGCCAAACTGTTTAAAAAGGAAGTTTTTGGACCTGTAATTGTTGTAAATAAAGTCTCTTCCATTGAAGAGGGAATAAAACAGGTAAATAACTCTCCTTACGGTCTCCAGGCTGGAATATTCACGAACAACCTGAAAAACGCCTTTAAGTTTAGTGAAGAAGTGGAATGTGGTGGAATCATGGTAAACGAGATTCCAACATTCAGAGTTGATCAAATGCCTTATGGTGGAGTGAAAGAGAGCGGAATAGGAAGAGAAGGACCTCATTTTGCAATAGAGGAGATGACAGAGATTAAAACAATCGGTTTTGATCTGAGCTAAAGAACCTATCGTTCCGAGCAGAACAAAGAATCTGAGTGATAGAAGCCTGGACAACCAGAAGGTTAGATGGTTAGAAGATTAAGTTTAATGCTGTTTTGCCGGCCTCTTGGGATTGTAAAAAGCTATAAAAAGTCCAAGCAGAGCAACCAATAGAATTGAGAGAAAAGCTATAAACAACGTAAACATTTCATTCCTCCAATTCGAGTTTTATAGAAACCAAACCTATAGCAATAAGAATAACAACAATTGCTACGATCCCCAGTAATAACCATCCAGCTTTCTCACTTCCATAATGAAATGCAGTGCTAACTTCTCCTACCAATAAAAGTATTAGCAAATTCCACAGTTTTTCAAACGTTATTTCCTTCGATTTTTTCATGATGTTTTTATTCTACCAGATTCAGTAGATTCTCCCCTTTCCAAGAGGAGTTATACCAATACCAATTTAAAATTCCCCCTTCGCAAGGGGGATACAGGGGGTTCAAAGGGAGAATTTATAACACTTACTTCAAATACTCAGCAGCCTCTTTTGCAGACTTTCCTTCGTGAACTATAGCAGCAATTGCTCTTACTATTTTTTCTGGATTTTCATGCTGGAAGGCATTTCTTCCGATGGAAACACCTTTAGCTCCAGCCCTCATAGCTCCTTCGACCATTTCAAGTATTTCCATATCGTTGCTCATCTTTGGACCACCAGCTATAACAACTGGAATGGGACAACCCTCTGTCACTTTTCTGAATGATTCAGGATCTCCCGTATAGGCAACTTTTACAATGTCAGCTTCAAGTTCGGCTGCAACCCTTGCACAGTGAGCAACTACTTCTGGATCAAACTGGTCTTTTATATGCTCTCCTCTTGCATACATCATTGCTATTAACGGCATTCCCCATTCAAGACAGCTTTCAGAAACTCTTCCAAAATCTTCAAGCATCTTATCTTCGTTAACGTCCCCTAAGTTAACATGAATTGAGACTCCGTCTGCTCCAAGTTTTATGGCTTCTTCTACAGTACAGACAAGAACTTTTGTATTTGGCTTGGGAGAAAGAGAAGTACTTGCTGACATATGAACAATCAATCCAACGTCTTTACCCCTTTTTCTGTGACCATGCCTTACAAGACCTTTATGGATAATAACTGCGTTGGCTCCACCGTTTGCAACTCTATCTATGGATTCCCTGATGTCTATTATTCCCGGAATTGGACCCATAGAAACACCATGATCCATCGGAATTATTACAGTATTTCCAGTCTCTCTGTTGATAAGTCTCTCCATTCTTATGGCTTTTCCTATTTTCATAATGAAAACCTCCCGAATTAGTTTTCAAAAATTGTAAAAATCAAGTTTGGGAATTTTAACAGGTTTTTCTGTTTTTAGAATAGACTACTACTGACCCCCCTCCCCAACGGGAGGGAAATAGTTGTCATAGGAATAGAGATACTTCTCGATGAAATCACAGAGAATATGACCGAGGGTTATGTGAACTTCCTGGATTCTTGGGGTTGAAAAACTCTTAACCACAAAACAGTGATCAGCTACCTTTGATAACTCACCCCCATCTTTACCAGAAAAGCCTACAGTCAGAAGCCCCAACTCTCTTGCTCTCTTTACAGCATTAGTTACGTTCCTTGAATTCCCGCTTGTGCTTATTCCTATAAGCACGTCCCCTTCCTTACCCAGCGCTTCTACCTGTCTTTCGAATATTTTATCAAATGAGTAATCATTTCCAAGAGCCGTAAGAATAGAAGTGTCTGTTGTAAGAGCGATGGCAGGAAGAGCTCTCCTCTCCATTTCAAACCTGCCCACAAGTTCAGCAGCTATGTGTTGACAATCAGCAGCAGAACCTCCGTTACCACAGAGAAGTAACTTCTTCCCTTCTTTTATCCTCTTTGCAATTTCTAAGAAAACAGAGTATATCTTTTCCCTGTTTTCCTCTACAAAAGCCCTCTTCAGGTCTGCGCTTTCAAGAAAAGAGTAGTATATAAGCTCCTTCATGCGTTCATCGCCTTCAGGAAGTCTTCATTTGTCTTATACTTTCTAAGTTTTTCAAGGAGAAACTCCATCGCCTCCACAGGGGACATAGATGTAAAAAGTCTTCTAAGTATCCAGATTCTGTTAAGTTCCCAGTCGGAGAGAAGAAGTTCCTCTTTTCTTGTTCCCGACTTCTGAATATTTATTGCAGGGAATATCCTTCTCTCAACAAGCTGTCTGTCAAGGACAATCTCCATATTACCGGTTCCCTTAAATTCTTCAAATATAACATCGTCCATACGGCTACCAGTTTCCACAAGAGCTGTCGCTATAATTGTAAGACTTCCTCCCTCTTCTATGTTCCGGGCAGCACCAAAGAACCTCTTGGGCTTGTGGAAAGCATGGGCATCAATACCACCTGAAAGAATCTTTCCACTTGGAGGAGTTAGAGTGTTATAAGCCCTTGCAAGCCTTGTCAAGGAGTCAAGAAGAATTACAACGTGCTTTTTGGGCTCAACAAGCCTCTTTGCTTTCTCTATGACAATTTCTGCAACCTGAGCATGTCTCTCCGGCGGCTCATCGAAAGTTGAACTTATAACTTCATCCGCTAAGGTATTCCTTTTCATATCTGTAACTTCTTCAGGTCTTTCATCAATAAGGAGAATTATAAGATAAGTATCCGGATAGTTGGTCTTTATAGCGTTCGCCATTTTCTGGAGGAGAACCGTTTTTCCAGCTCTTGGAGGAGCGACAACCAGTCCCCTCTGTCCCTTTCCAACAGGAGTGATCAGATCAACAACCCTTGTAGAAAGCTCCGACGGATCGTGTTCAAGTCTGAACCTCTCGGTCGGATGAAGAGGTGTAAGCTGGTCAAACTGAGGTCTTGTCTTTGTTACATCAGGAGATTCCCAGTTTATCGCATCAACTTTCAAAAGGGCAAAGTATTTCTCACCTTCTTTTGGAGGTCTAACTTCACCTGCAATAGTGTCCCCCGTTCTGAGACCAAACCTCCTTATCTGAGAAGGAGATACATAGACATCGTTAGAACTTGGAAGGTAGTTGTTTTCCGGCGAACGAAGAAAACCAAATCCATCCGGAAGAACTTCAAGAACTCCGACTCTGAAAATTGCCCCTCTTCTCTCTGCATCCTTTTCGAGAATTCTTCTTATAAACTCCTGTTTTTTCACCGACTTAACTTCAATCCCCAAGGATTTAGCAATCTTTCTCAGATCGAAAATGCTCATTTTCTGGAGTTGGTCAATAGTTAAGCCCTCCAGTGTATTTTCCGCCATTACAGGATTTCCTCCAGATTTGGTTTTCTACTGCTCTTATTATTTACTTCTCTTCCCTTCCCGTAATTTTTGCTATCCATATACTAAGCTCGTAAAGACCTAAAAGAGGCAAAGCCATCATAACCTGGGAAAATATATCGGGAGGAGTTAAAACCGCTGCTATTACGAATATAACCAGTATAGCATACTTTCTGTTATTTTCTAACATCCTGTAATTTATGACTCCAAGCTTTGAAAGCAACCATACAACAACTGGAAGGAGGAAAACAAAACCAAATGCAAGTATCATCTGGATAACAAATGAAATATAGCTACCAACGGTAATTTGAGGCGTCAGAAGATCTCCCATAAATCCAAGGAGAAATCTCAAACCAAACGGCAGAATTACAAAGTAAGCAAAAGAGGCTCCACCAAAGAAGAACAGCAGCGAGAAAAAGATAAAAGGAAGAATGAATTTCTTTTCATGTTCGTAAAGCCCAGGCTCTATAAACTTCCATGCCTGATAGAGAACAAAAGGAAGAGCAATTAGAATTCCAGCAAAGAAAGAAACCTTTAAAGCTGTAAAGAATGCCTCTGGAGGAGAAAGGAAGATTAGTTTACCTCTTAAGTCTTCAGGAAGTGGCTTCTCCAAAAAGAGAAGAATACTCTTCTTAAACGGCCAGGCAATCAAAAAGCCTACTACAAGTGCTATTATCGATTTAAAAATTCTCTGCCTGAGCTCTTCAATATGTTCAGTTACCGGTAATTCTTCTTCTGGAATAACTGTTCTTTTTGACATGTTCGAGACTTTATTCCTTAACTTTTATTTTTTCCACTTCCTCTTTTTTCTGGTTTTCAGCTACAACTGTCTTTTCCTTCTCCTTTTTTTCTTCCTCCTCGTCCAGAAGACCAGAAGAAGCTTTTCTAAACTCGTTAATTGCTTTTCCTGTAGATCTGGCCAGCTCAGGTAATTTCTTTGGACCAAAAATGAGAAGAGCAATCACAAGAATTATAATAAGCTCCTGAGTACCAATACCAAACATTTTTCCTCCAACATTAAGAAAGTTTTGTTGCTGCTTTAAGCTCTTCTAAGAGAGATTCAAGACCTTTATAGTCTTCTTGCTCTATCCTTTTAACTACAGCACTACCAACTACAAACCCATCAGGACTATTATACATCTCTTTTATGTGTTTTCCACGGGAAATTCCAAAACCAACTACGGTTTTTTTGCCGGTAATTCTCTTTACCCTTTCAATATCTCTTTCTATTTCCCTGTAGGCTAACTCCTCCCTTTCTCCTGTAATTCCTGTAACCGAAACGTAGTAGATAAACTCTCCCGTTACTTCTCCTATCCTTTTTACCCTATCATCTGTACTTGTAGGAGCCGCCAGAAAGATGGGAGAAAGCTTCATGGATTTAACCTTTCTGGCAAAATCCTCTCCCTCTTCTGGAGGAAGGTCTGGAACTATGAACCCATCAACACCTGCCTGAAATGCATCCCTGATAAACTTCTCCTCACCGTAAACAAATATTGGATTGTAGTAACCCATAAGAATCAAAGGTTTCTCACTCTCAAAATCTCTAATTTTCTTTACAAGTTCAAGAACCTTTTGGGTATTTGTTCCGGCAGCAAGTGCTCTTTCATGGGCTTTCTGGATTGTGGGACCATCAGCCAAGGGATCCGAGAAAGGCATGCCTATCTCTACCATATCTGCATACTTCAGTATCAGTCTAAAAATCTCTAAGGACTTAGAACAGTTTGGATCACAGGCTGTAGCGTAGACAATTAACGGTTTCTCTCCCTTTGCTTCAAGCTTTTCAAAACAGTTTTTTATTCTTTCCATACTTTCTCCAGGCAAGATAGAATAAGAAGAGTACAACCGTTAGGGCAATGCCCGGTATTTTATGGGTAATGATAAATGATATCAGCTCACCAAGCAAGTTCCCCATCAGAATATAAGATGAAATCCACAAAATAGCGCCTAAAAAATTAAACAGGGTAAATTTCTTGAGCGATGGTCTAAAAGCTCCTATAAGAAGAGGTAATATTGGTCTAACAACAGGAATAAACCTCCCAAATACAAGAGACACTTCTCCTTTGGTCTCTACAAACCGCTTCGTCTTGATGAAATCCTCTTTGCTGAGCCTTAACCTTTGCAGGTTCTTCTCTAAAACCTCTTCTCCTATGTAGTAACCAATAAAATAGGTTGCTGTATAACCTAAAAAAGTTCCCAAGGTTCCACAGAAAAAGAAACTCAACGGGGAAATAACACCTTTTGAAACAAGAATACCGCCAACTATGAGTATCTTCTCAGCAGGCAAAATTAACCCTAAGAGCAATCCTGTTTCTAAGAATGCCCATAGAAAGAGTGAAAAACAGGCAAGTTCTGGATGAGACTTTATGAATTGAATTGACACATCAAGAAGGTTAGCAAGCTCCACTTGACACCCTTGGCTCTCTAAACTAAACTTCACTAACGCAAAGCCGATTGGAATTATATCAGGAGGTTGTTCATATGAAAAAGGGAATTCATCCAGAATACAGAGAGACAAGAGTTATCTGTGCATGTGGTAACACATGGGTAACAAGATCAACAAAGTTTCCTGAGATCAAGGTTGAAGTTTGCAACCAGTGCCATCCTTTCTTCACAGGTAGCCAGAAGCAAAAGGTTGTAAGAGGAAGAGTGGAGAAGTTTATAGCCAAGTACGGAGACAAGTATTAATGGGAATAACTCTCCTATCCCATACAGAAAACATGCTTAAAACGGTTGCCACTGCAGCTCGGGTTTGCTACTCCGGGCTGCCTTTAGATGAGCTCCTCAGCAGGTATTCAGAAGAGGATGACAGAAGTTTGATCGAACGTGTTGTCGGAATGGGTCACCTCTCTGTGGTTGAACATGGAGTAATGACTTTTAAGGTTGACAGCTCTTACAGAGAAGAGCTTTTTAAAATAATGATAGACAAGCCGTTCCTCAAGATATCTGAAACAGACGATGGTTTCATTGTTTCACTGAACTTTAGAACAATTGTTGAACTGATGAAAGAAAAGCCTGAGCTGAAGTTTACTCAGGAGATATCAAAATTCCTTCCAGACTTCCTTTCTAACCTTCCAACCCTCTAATCTTCCAACCTTCTCAATCAAAAAGATCAGTACTAAGGTATCTCTCTCCTGTATCAGGAAGAACCGTAACTACCCTTCTCTTCTTTCCAGTCTCCTTTGCAACTCTCAGAGCTCCGGCAACGTTCGCTCCTGCCGATATACCTGAAAGAATTCCAAACTGTGATGCAAGAAGCTTTGAGTACTTTTTCGCTTCTTCAAAGGAAATAGTTTCTACTCTGTCTATAAGCCCAACATCTAAGATCTCAGGTATAAATCCAGCTCCTATTCCTTGAATCTTGTGAGCTCCAGGAGGCTTCCCGGAAATAACGGCGCAAGTTCCTGGTTCAACTGCGACAACAAGACATTCAGGATTTACCTCTTTGAACCTTTTGCCAATTCCCGTGAGAGTTCCTCCTGTCCCAACCCCTGCAACAAAAACCTCTGGAAAAACTCCCATTTGCTCCAGGATTTCAGGTGCAGTTGTTTCGTAGTGAACCTGTGGATTCACAGGATTTTCAAACTGTCTCGCTGGAAAATACCTGTCAGGCTCTTTTTCAAGGAGCTCTTTAACCTTCCTGACAGCACCCGGTATTCCTTCTTCTGCTGGTGTGAGAATAAGCTCTGCACCGTAAGCTTTCAGTATTTTTTTCCTCTCATTACTCATATTCTCAGGCATGGCAATAACGCACCTGTAACCCTTTGCAGCACACACCAGAGCAAGCCCTATCCCTGTATTCCCACTGGTTGCTTCAATAACCGTCTTTTCTGGAGTCAGTTTCCCTCTTTTCTCTCCATCCTCAATAATTGCAAGGGCGACTCTATCCTTAATCGAACCGCCGGGATTGAACATCTCAAGCTTCAGGAAGAGTTCCACACCTTCAATTTCAACCTTCAAAAGAGGTGTATTCCCTATGGTTTCAAGAATAGATCTTGACAACATCCTCATCTCTTAACTCCTCTAAAAGAAATATCTCTTTCCCTCTTCTCTTTTCCTTACCTGTTACCCTATCAAAAATTGAATCTCTAAAAACCAAAAATCCTCCAATATGTTTGGCTCCTTTCTTAAAGTGAAAATCAGTCAGATCAAATTTTTCTCCCCACTGGTTGTAAAGTTTTTCAGGAATTCCCCTCAAGGTTTCTCCATTCACAAGAAACCTAACAACAGACTCTTCAAGTGCTTTCCTGAGCCACTTCAGTTTTGCAGTTCTCGTAATGTTCCGCTTTACAACCTCAGATAGGGAAATATCCTCCGTCAGGTACTGGCAGATAATCTTAACGATATCATTTATCCTATCCGGAACAAGCTCTGTACTCCCTCTGTATGAAATCCTCCTGTGTTTTGCATCTGGAAATATCTCACCGGTAGCTCCTGCCATTCTCTCACCACTATCAACAATACCTCCTACAACAATCAACGTATCCGGTGTAATCTCCTCGTGGATAAACTCCTTATCTCCATGGGGATCAAGAACAATAACGTTTTTCTTCTCAGGCTTATTAAGGAGAAGAAAAGGTACATAAGGGGTGAAAAACTCTTCAAGATCCTTCCTTGCATCATCACCAACAGAAGTGACAACAAAGTTTTCAGGAGTAAAGAAATCCTTTACCACACCATACGTTATCTCAATCTGATTCAAAAGGCTCTTCTTCTCTCTTGGCAGAAGCCTTTCGTAGAGAGAAAGGTCAACCGCAAAGGTAGGATACTCAAATCTAATATCGCTAAAGTCAACAACACCCTTTCTTCCCCTGACTATCGCCGAATCAGACTCCTCTTCTCCCATAAGGGCAAGAAGTTCTATCCCACAGCATTCATCTACTTTACGTCCTGGAAGTATTTTCTCTCCTATTTCTTTTTCGGTGAAAACTCCAAGGTTTCCTTTCACCAAACCATAAGAAATACGGTTAAAAATATCTCCTCTCTTTGGATGAAAAAGCAACTTCGGTTTTTTAAAACCTGCTTCCTTCAGTCTTTCAGCAACTAACTCTTTCGGTTTCTTAAATCGCATGCCTGTTATCTTCTAACTGGCAAAGTTTACAGTTCTTTTATTACTTCTTGAAATTTTTCTGGTGCATTAATTAAAACAATTCCTTCCTTATCGCATGGTTCCTTAAAATCATCGTCTAAGGAAACCAAGCATTTGATGTTGTGATATTTACAGGAAGCTATAATCAAAGAATCATTTGGCAGAAGATTGTATTTATTCATCAATCTGATACTGATTTTATTGATTTCCATATTTAAGTCCAAGACACCAAATTGCAAGATTAAATCAAAGTAGATAATTAAGTCTTTTTCTTCCAAAACTTTTCTAATATTGCCTTTTGATTTTAATGTCAAAGGAGACTTGTTGTCTTTTAAACCTATTACCTTATAAACAACTTCTGAAAAGATGATGGAATTGATATAAACCTCGAAAAATTCTATACTTTTTAACAACAGGAAATTTGCTTTTTTATTTCCTTTAAAGTTCTCTATAAAAACACTACTGTCAATTAATGCTTTCATTGTGAGTACCATTCTTCTTCTAATTTTGTCTCAAGCTGTTTGTCCTCTCTTAAAGTACCAAAGGTTTTATTTATCAGTTCTTTTATATAGTAATGTTTCTTTTCCTTCTTGACACCCAATTTCTTCAGAACTTCCTCGTATGACATGTCTACTTCAAAAACTTCTTTTACATCTCCTGGAACTTTAATTATAATTTCACCCATTGTAGGTTCCTCCAATAATCGGTTTTTCTTTCTCTGCATATGTTTGAATACTATCACAATTGTTCTACTGCTTAAAGATATGCACCGAAAACCATTTCAGCACAAAAAAATAGGAGAAGAGTATGAAGAAAGGAATAGCAGAAGTTCCGGGGATAACCTGCGGAACAGGTTTTGGAGAAATCAAAAAGACAGAAAAGAAAATTGATAGACCAGATACGCTTGTCATAGTTACAGATGAACCTTCAAACTTTGCTGCTGTGTTTACAACAAACGACATTCAGGCAGCTCCAATAAAGTTCTCAAAGTCCATAAAGGGCAAGGTTTGCGGTATTGTGGCAAACAGCGGCAATGCCAACGCTTGCACCGGAGAACAGGGATTAAAAGATGCAGAAGAGATGGCAAAAATAGCATCTCAGCTCACAGGAAAAGAAGGACAGTTTCTGGTAGCATCAACGGGAGTAATCGGTGAACCACTCCCAATGGACAGAGTAAAAAAAGGAATAGAAGAGGCAGTTAAAAACCTTGGGAAAGCAAGGGAAGAAGAACCGGCAAGGGCAATAATGACCACAGATACATTTCCGAAGGTCTCTTTTAGAGAGGGTAACGGTTTTGTTGTAGGTGGAATTGCAAAAGGTGCGGGGATGATAGACCCTGCAATGGCAACAATGCTCTCATTTGTTGCAACAGATGCAAAAGTGAACAGTGAAACGCTTCAGAGAGCTCTAAAAGAAGCTGTTGACATTTCCTTTAACGCAATTACAGTTGATGGAGATATGAGCACAAACGACTGCGTATTTCTCCTATCAACCGGAAAGTCCGAAAAAGTAATCGATGACTCAAATTACGAAGAGTTTAGAAATCTCCTGACAGAAGTCCTCAAAGAGCTCGCCTACCAGATAGTTAAAGACGGTGAGGGAGCAACAAAGATTATCAGAATAAATGTAACCGGTGCAAAGTCTAAGGAACAGGCAAGAAAGATTGCAAGGAAAATAGCCCTTTCTCCTCTTGTCAAAACCGCAATCTTTGGCTGCGACCCCAACTGGGGAAGGATAATTGCCGCAGCTGGAGCAGCATCAACTGGAATAAAAGAAGAAAAAGTTGAACTTTACATAGGAAACCACCTCCTGTTCAAAGGAAAAAGAACAGATTTCATTGAGGAAGAGGTCTTCAAATACCTGAAAGAGAATGACGAAATTGTTATCAAGCTCAACCTAAACCTTGGAAACGAAACATTTGAGTATCTAACGTGCGATTTAACATACGACTACGTGAAAATAAACGCAGAATACAGAACTTAACATGGCAGATTTACTGATAGATGCTGGAAATACGCTTACTAAGGTTGCCATCTGGGAGGGGGAAAAAGCCTGGCAACTTTTCAAACTTCCCACGCCAAGGTTTTTGAGCCATCCAGAACTTTTAACTGAAAAACTGAAAAGCTTCATCTGGAAAAGAGTAGGAATATCCTCTGTAGTTAGAGAAGCAACCGATGCCTTGCGGAAAATTTTTCCCAATGCAACCTTTGTCTCGGCCAACTTAAATCTTCCGATAAAGATTGACTACAAAACACCAGAAACATTAGGAGCAGACAGGATAGCCAACGCCTGTGGTGGTTTAGAGTTTGGAGAATCTTTTGCCGTTGTAAGCGCCGGAACAGCGGTAGTTGTAGATCTTGTCAGAGACAGAGATTTTCAGGGAGGAGTTATTTTCCCGGGACTGAAAACAATGGCAAAAGCTCTAAACCTTGAAACATCTCAACTACCAGAAATAGAAACTTTGCAAAGATTTCAAATTCCCGGCAAATCCACAACAGAGTGTATAGAAAGCGGAATACTGATAACAACAATAGGAGGAATAAAAGAGTTACTCAAGATCTACAAAACCAATACTGTTTTAATAACAGGTGGAGATTCTGAAATTTTGAAGAAATTTTTAAAGAATGTAACTTTTGTTCCTGATCTGACATTTAAAGGTATCAAGAGAATTTTGGATGAAAACACTGGAAAGATAGAAGGTTAGAGGATTGTAAGGTCGATAATTGTTAATGAAATGGTGGGAATCCGCAGGATTCCCACCAATAGAACGATTACTTTCCATAGATTTCCTTAGCAGCATCTTTGAGAGCTTGAACGTTGCTCTTGAATGCAGCCATCATTGGATTGTTGGACTTTTGAGCAGCATCTACAAAAGCCTTGGATGTCTTAAATTTGGCTTTAAGCTGCTGTTGAGAAGGAGCTAATGCACCATT
>OFBW01000094.1_pt1 | contig 12558 bp, 8 predicted proteins | sample 1520701 | NCBI WGS metagenome assembly OFBW01 (sample SAMEA3696450, study PRJEB22514) | metagenome | biome: water; feature: marine; material: hydrothermal vent | place: Pacific Ocean | collected 2014-08-16 | depth 1514 m
TAGAGAAGGCGGTCGCACAGTTGGTGCGGGTGTTGTTGCTAAGGTGACGGAATAATAGTTAGTTTATTTAAAGACAAACTAACTGACTTGAGTGTAGCGCTCAAGTCTTTAAAGTTTTAGGCAAGTGGCTCAACTGGTAGAGTGGCGGTTTCCAAAACCGTTGGTTGGGGGTTCGAGTCCCTCCTTGCCTGCCATATTAAAGGTGTAATGTGAGTAAGAGTGTAGAAAGTCAAGTAAAAAAAGAGTCATCAATAGTAATGATGGTATCAATCTTAATTGTGTTGGGCTCTTTTGTGCTTTATTACCAAGATCCATTAGGATTAAACACAACACTATATAAAGTATTGGTTTTATTAGTGGGCCTAGTATTGGCTGCTTTTGTATTTTTTAAAGCACCTCAAGGGGTTCGATTAAATGCATTTACTAAAGAAACCAAGATTGAATTACGCAAGGTAGTTTGGCCAACGCGTGATGAAACGGTCAAGACCACTGGCATGATTATGGTGGCAGTGGTGATTGTTGCGATTTTCTTATGGATTGTCGATGCAATTTTAACCTGGGCTGTTCAGCTGCTTACAAACTAAGGGAATAAGATGGCTAAAAGATGGTACGTACTTCATGCAAGAAGTGGTTATGAAGCGAAAGTTAAAACCGCAATTGAAGAATCAGTTGTAAGAGAAGGTTTAGAAGACTTAGTGGGTGACGTCATGATTCCGACTGAACAAGTTGTGGAACTTAAAGACGGTCAAAAGAAAATGGCTGAACGTAAGTTTTTCCCTGGCTATATGTTGGTTAATATGGAACTCACTGAGCCAAGCTGGTTGTTGGTAAAAAATACCAATAATGTGATTGGTTTTATTGGTGGTTCATCAGGTAAGCCTTCCCCGATTACACAGCGTGAAGTTGATAAAATTATGGCGCGTGTGCAAGAGGGTGCTGACAAACCTAAGCCTAAAGTGGCTTATCAACCGGGTGAAGAAATCTTAGTGATTGACGGACCATTTAACGAATTCAACGGCACCATTGAAGCAGTTGATTACGAAAAGAATACACTCAAAGTAGAAGTATTGATTTTTGGACGTACTACACCAGTAGAATTAGAGTTTTCTCAAGTAGAGAAGACTTAAAGAGAAACAGCCTTAGCGTATTTTAAGGGTTGTGATTTAACAGGGAAGCTTAATAGGCGTTATACCCAAAACGAGGCAAACACCTCAAGGAAGAAAAATGGCTAAAAAAATTGAATCCTATATCAAGCTGCAGATTCCAGCACAAGAAGCTAATCCTTCACCACCGGTAGGTCCTGCATTGGGTCAGCATGGTGTGAACATTATGGATTTCTGTAAGGCGTTTAACGCACAAACACAAGACATTGACAAGGGTATGAAAGTACCAGTGGTGATTACAGTTTATAACGATCGTAGCTTTACTTTCATTACTAAAACACCACCAGCAGCATTGTTAATCTTAAAAGTGACCGGTATTAAGAAAGGTTCTGGCGTGCCACATACTGATAAAGTTGGCAAGATTACACGTGCACAATTAGAAGAAGTTGCGGCGATCAAAATGAAAGATCTAAATGCAAATGACATGGATGCAGCAGTGACTATTATTTCTGGAACAGCCCGTTCAATGGGTATTGAAGTGGAGGGTTAATCAGATGGCTAAATTAACAAAAAAACAAAAAGACATAGCAGCTAAAGTTGAAATCGGTAAACGTTATACAATTGAAGATGCAATAACTTTAATTAAAGAATGCGCAACGTCAAAATTTGACGAATCTATTGACGTTAGTGTCAACCTTGGTGTTGACTCTAAGAAGTCAGATCAAAACGTTCGTGGTGCAGTTGTGTTGCCAAATGGTACGGGTAAAACTGTCCGTGTTGCGGTATTTACACAAGGTGATAACGTCGCAAAAGCTGAAGCGGCGGGTGCAGATGTTGTCGGTATGGAAGATTTAATGAAATCCATGCAAGACGGTGATCTTAATTATGATGTGGTAATTGCATCACCTGATGCAATGGGTGTGGTTGGTCGTTTAGGTCAAATATTAGGCCCACGTGGTTTGATGCCTAACCCTAAGGTTGGCACGGTAACACCAGATGTTGCAACAGCTGTTAATAATGCAAAAGCAGGTCAAGTGCGTTACCGTACAGATAAGGCTGCGATTGTTCATGCTGGCGTTGGTAAAGCATCTTTTGATGTGAAAGCATTAAGTGAAAATATTGCGACACTAATGGAAGCATTGAAAAAGGCTAAGCCTAGTTCAGCTAAAGGCGTGTACTTTAAAAAATTAAGTGTTTCTTCAACGATGGGCGCAGGCGTATCGGTTGATTTAGCATCGCTTGATCTTTAATTAGACCAAGCAAAAGAATTCTTTGGGTCGCAGCGTTAATTCTGCATGGCCTCAAAGACCATAGGTTCGGATATTCCTCCTGGAGTATTTGTTTAATTGAGTGGTAACACGCTCGGCCTATGTAGAGGGTATGAAAATACTCTGTGGCGAAAGTTATCAAATAAGGTGGCTTTCTTTTTTAAACTGTTCAGGAGAGGCAAATGGCTCTAAATCTTGAAGCAAAAAAGGTTGTTGTCGAACAAGTAAATTCACTAGCTGATAGTGCAATTTCTGTTGGCGTGGCCGAGTATCGTGGATTGACAGTTGAACAAATGACTAATCTACGTTCCAGTGCAATGGATGCAAATGTTTCTTTACGTGTTGTAAAGAATACCTTGGCAAAAATAGCACTAGCGAAGACTGAATGCGAGTGTGTACTACCCGTTCTTAGCGGACCGGTAATCCTTGGATTTTCTCAGGAAGATCCAGGTGCAGTAGCACGCGTATTTAATGATTTCGTTAAAGATAACGAAGATTTAGTCGTTAAGGGTTTGGGCGTTTCAGGCGAATTTGTGGAAGCAGATCAGCTTAAGCGTATTGCAGACTTACCAACTAAAGATCAAGCGATCAGTCTGGTTATGGCGCTTATGTTAGCACCGGTAGAGAAACTAGCAAGAACTTTGAATGAAGTTCCGACAAAAGTAACTCGAGTGGTAGCGGCAGTTCGTGACCAAAAACAATAATAAATAAAAAGGAGTAAATATCATGGCATTATCAAATGACGATATTTTAAATGCAATTGCAGACATGTCTGTAATGGATGTTGTTGAATTAGTTTCAGCAATGGAAGAAAAGTTCGGTGTATCTGCAGCAGCAGCAGCAGCAGCACCAGCAGCGGCAGCAGATGCTGGCGGCGCAGTGGAAGAGCAATCTGAATTCGATGTTGTATTAACATCATTCGGTGAGAAGAAAGTTGCGGTTATTAAAGCAGTACGTGGCATCACTGGCTTAGGTCTTAAAGAGGCTAAAGACATGGTTGAAGCTGCACCAGCACCAATTAAAGAAGGTGTTGATAAAGCGGAAGCTGAAGATGTTAAGAAACAGCTTGAAGAAGCTGGCGCTAGCGTAGAACTTAAGTAATTAGTTCTATGTGTTACCCAAAATCCCCACAAGGGGATTTTGGTGTTTTTATCGTAAGAAGAAATTTTTACAAGCAATAATCAACTAATACGAGGTATTCATGGCTTATTCATTTACTGAAAAAAAGCGAATTAGAAATAATTTTGGTTCTAGAGAATCAATTTTAACCGAACCAGATTTACTGGCTATCCAGATCGACTCATTCAATGGCTTTATCCAAGCTGGCGAAAAAACAAAAAAAGATGTCGGCCTACATGCAGTATTCCAGTCCGTATTCCCGATAACAGCAGTTAACGGTTATGCAGAAATTGAATATGTTGATTACGAACTACAAGAACCAAAATTTAATGTTAAAGAGTGTAAATTACGTGGCGTCACTTTTGCCTCAACACTACGAGTTAAATTAAACCTTGTCTTATTTGATAAGAATGGTTCAACTCTCAAGAAAAAACGTCGAGTTAAACAAATCATTGAAGAAGATGTTTACTTAGGCCAATTACCACTCATGACCGATACAGGTACCTTTGTTATTAATGGTACAGAACGTGTTGTTGTGTCACAGTTACATAGATCTCCAGGTGTTATTTTTGAACATGATAAGGGTAAAACACACTCTTCAGGCAAGATCTTATTTTCATCACGCGTTATTCCTTACCGTGGTTCATGGTTAGATTTTGAATTTGATCATCATGAACATTTATATGCACGAATTGATCGTCGTCGTAAATTACCTGTAACAACGTTATTACGTGCAATGGGCTTAGGCGCAGATGCAATCCTAGATACTTTCTTTGAAAAAATTAACGTTAAACTTAAAGCTAAATCTTGTGATGTTGGCTTGTTACCTGCCAAATTACGTGGTGTGATTGCAGAGTTTGATATTAAATCAGGCAAAGACATCATTGTTGAAAAAGGTCGTCGTATTACCGCTAAGCATACAAAAATGCTGGAAGAGGCAGGTGTTAAATCAATCAATGCGCCGCTTGAATACTTATTGGATAAAGTTATTTCACAAGACTTGATCGATAAAGAAACGGGTGAAATCTTATTTGCTGCCAATACAGTGATTAGCGAAGAGGTGTTAGAAGCATTAAGTGCCAACAAAGTTAAGAAGATTGAAATTCTCTATATTAATGAATCTAAAGGTGGTGCATATATTTCAGACACATTACGTTTAGATGATACGCAAACCGAACTTGAAGCACGCATGAGCATTTATCATGTGATGCGTCCAGGTGAGCCGGCAACAGCAGATGCAGTTAACTTGTTATTTAATAACTTGTTCTTTAAGAATGACCGTTACGATTTATCTAAGGTAGGTCGTATGAAGCTTAATCGTCGTTTAGGCATTAAGTCTGAAACAGGCGAGCATGTGTTAACCAATGATGACATTATCAGTGTTCTTAAGTTGTTAATCGATATTAAAAACGGTAATGATTCCGTTGATGATGTTGACACACTAGCTAACAGACGTGTCAGAGCAATCGGTGAAATGATTGAAAACCAGTTTAGAATTGGTTTGGTTCGTGTTGAAAAAGCCGTTAAAGAGGGCTTGAACTTAGCAGAAACAGATGAATTAACACCACAAGACCTCATTAACTCTAAGCCGGTATCGGCAGCGGTGAGAGAATTCTTTGGCTCTTCTCAGTTGTCACAGTTTATGGATCAAGTGAATCCTTTATCGGGTGTCACGCATAAACGTCGTATTTCAGCCTTAGGTCCAGGTGGTTTAACCCGTGAGCGTGCAGGTTTTGAAGTGCGTGACGTGCATCCATCACACTATGGTCGTTTATGTCCAATTGAAACGCCGGAAGGTCCAAACATTGGCCTGATTAACACATTAGCGGTTTATGCTAAAACCAATGATTATGGTTTCTTAGAAACACCTTATCAGTTAGTTAAAAAAGGCAAAGTAACGGATGAAGTGATTTACGTTTCTGCGATTGATGAGCTTGAGCATACGATTGCACAAGCAAATGCGGCAGTAGATAGTAAGGGTCAACTAATGGATGACTTGATTCCATGTCGTCGTAAAAACGAATTTGTATTGGTAGGCTCTGAAGATGTGACTTTAATTGACATTGATTCCAAGCAAATTTCATCAGTGGCAGCGTCACTGATTCCATTCTTAGAGCATGATGATGCCAACCGTGCACTGATGGGTTCAAACATGCAACGTCAAGCAGTGCCTGTACTAAAGGCAGAGAAGCCATTAGTCGGTACTGGTATTGAGCGTGTTGTTGCAATCGACTCTCGCGTATGTGTTACCGCCAAACATAGTGGTGTGGTTGAGGCCGTAGATGCGTCACGTATTGTTATTCGTGTTGATTCTAAGCAAACCAAAGCGGGCGAGTTAGGTGTTGATATTTACAACTTAACCAAATACGCACGTTCTAACCAAAATACTTGTATTAACCAAAAACCTTTGGTAAAAACAGGCGATAAGATAGTAATAGGCGATGTATTGGCAGATGGCCCATCAACCGATATGGGTGAATTGGCGCTGGGTCAAAACATGAAAATTGCCTTTATGCCTTGGAATGGTTACAACTTTGAGGATTCAATCTTAATTTCAGAAAGAGTGGTACAAGAAGATCGTTACACCACGATTCACATCGAAGAGCTAACTGCGTATTCTCGTGATACTAAATTAGGTCCTGAAGAAATCACTGCTGATATTCCCAATGTGAGCGAATCTGCTTTGGCTAAATTAGACGAAGTTGGTGTGGTTTATGTGGGTGCTCGTGTTAAGGGTGGCGATATTCTTGTTGGTAAAGTAACACCGAAGAGTGAAACCGTACTTTCTCCAGAAGAGAAGTTATTGCGTGCTATTTTTGGTGAAAAAGCCAACAGCGTTAAAGATTCTTCATTACGTATCGGCGCATCAAAATCAGGTGTGGTTATCGACGTACAAGTCTTTACCCGTGACCGTGTTGAAAAAGACACAAGAGCTGTGAGTATTGATGAAGAACGCTTAGCGAAAATCAGAAAAGACATTGATGACGAGTTTGGTATTATTGACGGTGATATATTCCGTCGTATCCGCTTAAAACTTTCTGGCAACGCATTAACCAAAGCGGTCGGTGATATTAAGGCTGGCGAGAAGCTAAACGCTAAACTAATGAAGAAGATTGACAATGCAGACATTGCGAAGCTTAAAGTTGAAGATGCAACTGTAAATAAAGAAGTTGCAGCATTGGTTAAACAAGCCAAAGCCAAGCAAGTTGAATTTGACAAGTTCTTTGAAATTGAACGCGCTAAGATTGCTGAGGGTGCAGAGTTACCACCAGGCGTTATGAAGATGGTTAAAGTTTATGTGGCAACACGTAAAACCCTTCAAGTTGGTGATAAGATGGCTGGACGTCATGGTAACAAGGGTGTGATTTCACGCGTATCTCCAATTGAAGATATGCCTTACCTTGAAGACGGGTCAACCGTTGATGTGGTGCTTAACCCATTAGGTGTGCCATCACGAATGAATGTTGGTCAAGTATTAGAAGTTCACTTAGGTTATGCAGCAAAAGGCTTAGGTTATAAAATTGCCGCAATGTTGGATGAGAAACGCACTGAGATGGTAAAAGAAATCAGAGCATTCTTAGATAAGATTTACAACTCTTACGGAAAGCAAGAAGACTTAGCTTCATTTACCGATGAAGAAATCATTGAGTTGGCTAATAACTTACGCGAAGGTGTGCCAATGGCAACGCCAGTATTTGACGGCATTAAAGAAGAAGACATTAAATCATTATTGAAAATGGCTGATCTTCCAGAGTCTGGTCAAGAGCAGTTATATGATGGCCGTACCGGTGAGGCGTTTGATCGCCCAGTAACGGTTGGTTACATGCATATGCTTAAGCTTAATCACTTAGTAGATGACAAGATGCATGCTCGTTCAACTGGTCCTTACTCATTAGTAACGCAACAGCCATTGAGTGGTAAAGCACAGTTTGGTGGTCAACGCTTTGGTGAGATGGAAGTTTGGGCGCTAGAAGCTTACGGTGCAGCACACACATTGCGTGAAATGCTAACCGTGAAGTCAGATGACGTTGCTGGCCGTGCGAAGATGTATAAGAGTATTGTTGATGGTGTTAACGTGACTGAGTCAGTCATGCCAGAATCATTTAACGTATTGGTCAAAGAGATCCGATCGTTAGGTATTGACGTTGAACTTGAGCAACACTAATAGGAGAATCCGATGAAAGATTTATTACAAATTTTAAAACAGCAGAATAAAGAGCAAGATTTTGATGCGATTCGAGTTGGACTGGCTTCTCCTGAGAAGATTCGTTCATGGTCATATGGTGAGGTAAAAAAACCTGAAACCATTAACTACCGTACATTCAAACCTGAAAGAGAAGGTTTATTCTGTGCTAAGATTTTTGGTCCAATGAAAGATTTCGAGTGTTTGTGTGGTAAATACAAACGCATGAAGTTCCGTAACGTCGTTTGTGAAAAATGTGGCGTTGAAGTTACCTTATCTAAGGTTCGTCGTGAGCGTATGGGTCACATTGAGTTAGCTGCACCAGTTGCACATATTTGGTACCTTAAATCATTACCTTCTCGTTTAGGTCTATTGATGGATATGACGCTTAAAGACATTGAGCGTGTACTATATTTTGAAGCTTTCTTAGTGACCGATCCTGGTTCTACACCACTCGTACACAAGCAATTATTAACCGAAGAGATGTACTTTGATGCACTCGATGAATACGGTGATGATGAGTTTGAAGCGAAAATGGGTGCTGAAGCCATTCAAGATGTTTTAGCAGAAATGCAGCTTGAAAAAGAAGCAGCTAATTTGCGTGAAGACAGCTTAAACACTAAATCTCAAACCAAGCTTAAGAAGTACAATAAACGTCTTAAGTTAATCGATTCATTAATCCAATCAGGTAATAAGCCAGAATGGATGGTGTTAAAAGTATTACCAATTCTTCCGCCAGATTTACGCCCATTAGTGCCGTTAGATGGTGGTCGTTTTGCAACTTCTGATCTGAACGATTTATACCGTCGTGTGATTAACCGTAACAACCGTTTAGGTCGTTTATTAGAGTTAGATGCGCCAGAAATTATTGTTCGTAACGAAAAGCGTATGTTGCAAGAAGCGGTTGATTCATTGATTGATAATGGTCGTCGTGGCCGTGCCGTGATGGGTAATAATCGTCGTCCGCTTAAATCAATTGCTGACATGATTAAAGGCAAGCAAGGTCGCTTCCGTCAAAACTTACTCGGTAAGCGTGTTGACTATTCAGGTCGTTCAGTTATTGTCTGTGGTCCATATCTTAAATTACATCAGTGTGGTTTACCAAAGAAAATGGCATTAGAGTTATTTAAGCCGTTTATTTATAACCGCCTAATAGCTCAAGGTTTATCCTCAACTATTAAAGCCGCTAAGAAGATGGTGGAAAGTGAGGTGCCTGAAGTATGGGATATCCTTGAAAAGGTAGTACACCAACATCCAGTGTTACTTAATCGCGCACCAACATTGCACCGTTTAGGTATTCAAGCGTTTGAGCCTTTATTGATTGAAGGTAAGGCGATTCAATTGCACCCACTTGTTTGTGGCGCATTTAACGCTGACTTTGATGGTGATCAGATGGCAGTACACGTACCATTATCTGAAGAAGCGCAATTGGAAGCAAGAACTCTAATGTTAGCCTCTAACAATGTATTGCACCTTGCGAGTGGTGAGCCAATTATTGTCCCTTCACAGGACGTTATTTTGGGCTTGTATTACATGACGCGTGACAAGATTAATCAAAAAGGCGAAGGCATGATTTTTGTTAATCCAGCCGAGGCTTTAAACGCTTATGAATCTGGCGCTGCCACACTACATGCAAAGGTTAAGTTACGTATTCAAGAATATGAAAGAGTTGATGGCAAATACCAGCCAACAACAAAACGTGTTGTTGACACAACGATTGGCCGTGCAATCTTCTCAAGAATTTTGCCAGCCGGTTTGTCGTTCGATTTAATCAACGAAGCCATTTCTAAGAAAGTAGTTTCTAATTTGATTCATGTTTGTTATCAAACACAAGAGTTAAAAGACACGGTTATTTTTGCCGATCAGATGATGTATATGGGTTTCCAATACTCAACTAAGTCAGGTATTTCGTTCTGTTCAAATGACATGACTATTCCTGACACTAAAGCAGGCATGATTGAAGCAGCGGAATCACAAGTGAAAGACGTGCAAAAGCAGTACTCACAAGGTGTGGTAACTGATGGTGAGCGTTATAATAAGGTGATTGATATTTGGTCTCGCACTTCAGAGAAAGTGGCCAAGGCAATGATGGATGAAATCGGTTTTGAAGATTTCATTAATGCCGATGGTAAGACTGAAAAACTGGCCTCGTTTAACTCGGTCTATATGATGGCTGATTCTGGTGCTAGGGGTTCTCCAGCACAGATGCGTCAGTTAGCCGGTATGCGTGGTCTAATGGCCAAGCCTGATGGGTCAATCATTGAAACACCTATTACTTCAAACTTCCGTGAAGGTTTGAACAACATGCAATACTTTATTTCAACACACGGTGCACGTAAAGGTCTAGCTGATACCGCACTAAAAACAGCAAACTCGGGTTACTTAACCCGTCGTTTGGTGGATGTTGGTCAAGATTTAGTGGTTAATGAGTTCGATTGTGGTACTGAAAATGGACTCATCAAAAAAGCCTCAATTGAGGGTGGTAATATTGTGCAAACACTTGGCGCCGCAGTACTAGGTCGTGTGATGGCTGAAGATGTATTGGTACCAGATTCAACGGAAGTATTTTTGGCTAAAGGTCATTTAGTGACTTTGGAAGACAAAGATAAGATCGATGAATTAGGTGTTGAATCAATCAAAGCGCGTTCTACCATTACATGTGACACTCGCTATGGCGTTTGTTCAGCATGTTATGGTAACGACATGGCTCGTGGTCATCAGATTGGTGTTGGTGAGGCCGTTGGCGTTATCGCAGCACAGTCTATCGGTGAGCCGGGTACACAGTTAACCATGCGTACGTTCCACATTGGTGGTGCAGCATCTGCATCAACAGCGGTAAGTAGTGTCAACATAAATACAGACGGTGTCGCTCATTTAGAAGGCATGAAGTCAATTACTAACGCTAATGGCGACCTAGTGGTGATTTCTCGTTCGGCTGAAGTTACGATTCGTAATACCAGAGGCCAAGAAGTTGAGCGTTATAAGATTCCTTATGGTGCGATCGTTCATGTTCAAGATGGTGGTGCTGTTAAAGCAAAAGATAAGATTGCAGATTGGGATCCGCATACGCATCCAATTATTTCTGAGCAGTCAGGTCGCGTGGTTTTTGTTGATTTTGTTGAAGGTGTTACAGTTAACAAAAATACAGATCCATTAACCGGCTTAACTTTCTTCGAGATGATTGATGAAGCGGAAAGATCAGCAGCAGCGAAAGGCTTGAAACCACTGATTAAGATGGTGGACGAAAAAGATTCAGAGATGGTGCTATCAACGCATTACTTGCCTTCAACAGTAAAGATCAACCTAGAAGACAATCAAGTCATCACCGCAGGTGAAGTCTTGGCTAAGATTCCAAAAGATCAATCTAAGACCAGTGATATTACCGGTGGTCTACCACGTGTTGCTGACTTATTTGAAGCACGTAAAGCGAAAGATCATTCAATCCTTGCAGAAACAGCCGGTGTTATTAGTTTTGGCAATCCGACTAAATCTAAAGACCGTTTGGTTATTACCTCGAAAGAGGGTGAAGCGACTGAGATGATGATCCATAAATGGCGTCAAATTAACGTCTTTGATGGTGAAACAGTTGAAAAAGGCGACGTGGTTTCTGATGGACCGTCTAATCCGCACGATATCTTACGTTTGTTGGGTGTTGAGGCTTTGGCTAACTATGTGGTTAAAGAAGTGCAAAATGTTTATCGCTTACAAGGTGTAAATATTTCAGACAAGCACATCGAAGTCATTGTTAAGCAAATGCTACGTAAAGTTGAAGTGCTTGATGCGGGTGATTCTTCATTCGTGAATGGTGAGACTGCAGAGTATGGCCGTGTTATTGATACCAATAAACAACTAACAGCACAAGGTAAAGATCTAGTGATTTACCAAAGACTGCTAATGGGTATTACCAAAGCGTCATTGGCAACAGAGTCATTTATTTCTGCGGCGTCGTTCCAGGAAACAACACGCGTTCTAACCGAAGCCTCAACCACAGGTCGTGTCGATACATTGCAAGGCCTGAAAGAAAACGTGATTGTGGGTCGTTTAATCCCGGCAGGTACGGGCTTTACGTACCACCAAGAGAAGCGCGCGAAGCGCGCTGCAAGCGTTATGCAAACAGCCGATGCAGAATTAGCACTTTCAGCACAGTTGAGTGAAGCAGAAGAGGCGACTGAAGAGTAGTAAGAAACTTCACTAATAAAAAAACCGCAGTCAGTGATGGCTGCGGTTTTTTTTCGTCCGCAATTAAGACACACGCGCCATATCAACAACGCTTGGTATAAAATGCGATTATGAATAAATCAAGTTTTGATCAACATGTGGCAGATGGGTACAATCACATCCCCGTCTATAAAGCCGTCGCCATTGATACAGATACCGCATTAGGCCTATATTTAAAATTAGCCAACAACCCTTACTCTTATTTGTTTGAGTCAGTTCAAGGTGGTGAAAAATGGGGTCGCTACTCAATGATTGGCCTACATGCGCAAACCGTTATCAAAGTGTTTGACCATGAAGTTCGTATTGAGCAAGAGGGTAAACTATTAGAATCAACCGAAGTTGAAGACCCATTAGCTTGGGTTGAGCAATATTTAGATCAATACAAAGTGCCAGAGTTAGAAGTCTTGCCAGATTTTAATGGCGGCTTGGTGGGTTACTTTGGTTATGAAATTATTCGCTATATCGAGCCTAGACTGTCTAGCATCGACAAGCCTGATGAGCTCGGTGTAGCGGATATCTTGCTAATGGTGTCAAACGATTTAGTCGTGTTTGACAATCTACTTAACCAAGCTTTTGTGATTACTCATATCGATCCAAGCAAACAAAGTTATAAGGATGCACTCAGTCGTTTAGAGGAAATTACTAAGCAAATTGATCAACCATTAGA
>OFBW01000095.1_pt1 | contig 12482 bp, 12 predicted proteins | sample 1520701 | NCBI WGS metagenome assembly OFBW01 (sample SAMEA3696450, study PRJEB22514) | metagenome | biome: water; feature: marine; material: hydrothermal vent | place: Pacific Ocean | collected 2014-08-16 | depth 1514 m
ATTATATTTGTCTTTTACTGCCATAGAATATCCTTATGAGTACAATTATACCAAAGCCTCTATTAAAGATTCTATCCATTCCACATTTTCCCCCCGTTCTTTCCATGTATCATAAAAATATCGTAAATTGTCGTGGGTCGTCTTTTTCATCCACCCCTCGCTTGCCAACGGCAGTGCCTTGAGCAGGTATTCGTATGCTTTCTCTCTATCTCTTTTGAGAACATAGAGTTCCATAAGTGTGGCATAATCCCAATAATCAGGGCTACTTTGTGCCAATCGGCGCTTTACCGCATAGAGCACCACTCCGAAAAGCTCATCGAACCGCTTATCGGACTCTTTGGCGATGCTCATTAATGTCAGCGCATTGACACCGGGATATGCGTCGCGGATATCGGCATTGAAACCTTCGACATATGTATCGATAGCCCTTTTTAGCCAAGCCTCTTTTTGCGTAGGATCCGTTGTCTCCCTCCAGCGGTCTTTATAGACCCTGCCTAAAATACCGAGCGTTTCGCTACTTGGACCGTATGTCTCTATGGCGTTTTTCAACACCGTTTCGGCTTCCGTTCGCCTCTTCGCGCGGTTCAGGGCAAAACCGAGCTGCTCCTGAACCATCAGTGTGTTTCGCAAATGCTCCGGCATCTTCTCGACCAATGCAATCATCGCATCCCACGCTTCCAAAGCACGATAACTCAAAAAGAGATCTATAACAATACCACCTTCCGTTGTCGAAATATCCAACTTTTTTTCGAAGGTCAACAATGCATCAAGATCATTTTTTTCTCTCATGCTTGCCAATTTGGCTTTGATTCGTTGCGAGTATGCCACCCTTTCTCTAAAAATATCGGTTTTTTCATGAGGAATAAATTGATATTGCGGTTGAAGCTCCTGAAAAAACTGAAATAACGGGCTATCTGCGGACGGATGCACCTTTGTGGAAGTCAGCCATCGAGAAATATTCTTCCTGCTTTCGTCGATTTCATTTAGTGTACCATCGCTATTCAGCTTATAAGAAAGTACCCGCAGTGGGCGAACATCGAATGGCAGAGAGCTACCCTCGGCGAACAACGCAAGCGTATGATAGGGTCTTACCGCATGGCGGATACCCAATTCGTAAAATACATTGGCGTTGGCCGTAGTCAAATCGGCAATGGCAAAATCACACAGCATCAAACGCTCATACATCGCCTTGTGAATGAAACCGCCCACCATCTCTTCATCGGCTCGTATAGGCTCCATATCCGCTTGCTCGACGGCCGGAACGATCAGTTCCCGATATACGGCATCGAAGTCTATGTCGTTACCGTTGGAATCTTTTTTTATACCGAAAGGCATAAGAATAAAGCACAATGGTTTCATCTGTTTTACATGTGAACTTTTTCGATTCTCCATCTCCCGACCCCCCAAACTACTCCATTTTCACTCATAAAATAATCATACTCATGAAACGACGACAATCAGATATCACGATATATACTACACGATTTTGTCTTTAGATAACATTTCGCAAACGGCCACATCCATAAAGAGAAGAGTTTGTTGCTCAATTTCTTAAAGCGACGCTTATCAAAAAAATAGATAATTAAGAAAATGATAAAAATCATCATAAAATGATGCGGGCTGTACCATGCTATATAAAATATCACCAAAGTACTAAAAACAAGATATATCATAAAGGTTTTCGAGCGCTTGAAAAATACTTTATCGCTATTTTTCAGCTTTTTCAGCAATCCATCCTCGCTGCCTTCGAGTCTTTCGATACGATCGACAATAGTTGTTGCACTCATCGTCTTGAATATCTCTGTCGCACTTTTATAAGCACTATAGATAACAACATCCCCATATCTTCTTCAGTTCTTTTCGCCGCCTCTTCATAGTGGGCTATTGCCTTCAGCAAATATTGAACATCAGCAGTATATTCATACCATCTTTTGTAAATCGCCCCTTTTAGGCGCTCGGTTTCGCTATCGTTCGAATTTTCCTGCAATATCTCCAAAGCTGACTGGAAACGAATTTCGCTTTTGATAGTTCTATCCTGATAGATACATTGTGCTTTCAAGTGCAGAAGTTTTGTCTTGTCGTGATTTTTATATTTTTGATATTTTTCAATTGTGTTCAGTATCTTCAATGCTTCCCTAAAACGAAATTCATCTTTCAGCCGCCTAGCTATATCCAATCTATACCCCATCATCTGCTCCCGCACACATAGCGCACATCTTCGGGTACATAAGCGCTGTGAGGGGTATCGGCCCTGCTGCTCATCTTGTCTCCGGCGCGGAGTCTGAGGGTAACGCCGTTTTCGGTGATATGCAGTTCGCCGCTTATAATCCAGCGCACTTCGTCGTGGGGGTGGCTGTGTTCGCGGTAGCGGGTACCGGCGCTATCTTGCCAGGTAAAGATATTGAAGTAGCCTTCGTTTTCGAGAATTTGATAAACCCTCTCTTCGTCGCTGATGCCGGTATGCTCCACTCTTGCCATCGCAACCCCCTGCCTCTTCGGCGATATCCGAGACAGAAAGAATCCTCCCTCTCTCTCCGATATCGCTACAGGCGATTATATTCGATAGATATTTTGCTGTCAAGTCCGCAACAGCTCTTTTGACAGGGCCGAAGTCCCCACTCATCGGGTTTTCTAACTTCATATCGAGGGGGTAAAATCGAAGTTGCGCTCTATGCAAGATTTTACCGGCGACTGAAGTCGCCGCCCCGGAGAGTGTTGTCTCTGTCCCAGCTGTTTGATCAGGGGAGCCAGCACTCCATCTTTACCATCCACAGGATATCCCTGCTTGAGCATCTCCAGGGCTTCATTGAAATTGAACTCTTTCATTGTGTCACTCCTTTTTTGTCTCTGTTATTCTACTTCAGGTGACACAGAAATTTGAACACTCCTACCAGAGCATGGACACTCTCGTTTTATCTGGTGATGATTGTTATCACTATCGTTCATACAGGAAGAGACATCGCCAAAGAGCGTGACAGATGGATTTGTATCAGCGTAGGACTGATTGTTGCAGCGACAGCGTTTCGTACCGCCGTTGCCTTTTATCCGCAATATGCACCAGTACTCTATATACTGTCTGCTTTGGTATGGAGTACACCGTTCATAATTTACATGATACGACATTTCAAGTGGCTACTCTCACCGCGAATCGATGGGTTGCAGGGATAAATATGATTCGTCAATTTCAGGAAATTACGACATGGAAGATGAGGAAGAAAAGTCTATATTGATTTGATAACGATTATCATATTAATAATCATCTAAGCCAATTTTGGTGATAATTCGAGATATATTCGAAGAAGGAGCATGAAATGCAAAGCAGGTATATCGTACTCTCCGCACTACTGTGTGGAGCCCTCATCGCCAATGCAGGAGAGATGGGAGATGAAAACACTCCGGCCACTTTTTGGGGGAGTATCGGCTTTTCCTACGAGGCACATAAGCAAAACGATGGTAACGACTGGAGCGACGAGGCCAACAACCAGTTCAGCACCACCGTCGTTCTGGGAGCGAAAAAGAGTCTCAACGATAGATTCTCATTCGCCGTCGAGCTGGCGGGATGGAGTGATTTGGGATTCGATATAGCGGACAATCCCATGATACCCGACTCTATCGAAGATAGCTCGATAGATTTCGACCTCACATCGGCGGAGATATCGCAGGCCTATATCGGATACGAATATGCCGACATACATCTGAAAGCAGGGAGAATGGCACTCGACGATACTCTCTCTCCATGGTTGTGGTCCGACCGTACAGCAGGTGTGGTGGATATCTCCTACGAGGGTCTGCTCGCAACTTACAAAATCTCCGACAAAATCGAGATAACGGGGGCATGGATAAAAAACGGATATATAAGTTCCCACTTCGGAGAGTTATCCATAGGAGACGACGGTCTCTTCATGCTCTCTCTCCTCGATAAAGATTTCGAAGATACGGTAGTGAGCGTGAGCGGATACTATATAGCGCAAAACGAGCTCCTTCGCTTCACGGGCGCTACCGAGGCATCCGATACATGGTCTCTCTGGGGCAGTGTCGAGAGTGTGATAGGCGGATTCGACGCGGGGATTCAGACGGCATATGTAGATGGTGAGCTCTCCGGCTGGAGAAGTACATTCGCGCTCTGCGGTAAAATCTCGAAAGAGTGGGACGACTTTTCGGCTGAGCTCATACTCTCCTATATAAACGACGGAGATTACAGTCTCATGGGGGCAGGCTCGGCATCGGGGAGCAGTGCGCTCTGGAGCGACCACGAATTCGACGCAGACACTGTAGGAGAGAATCAGGCGGTTGCCATCCTCAATCTATCACAAAAGCTGGGAGCGGGCAGTCTGAACGCATCCGGCGCCTACTGGAGTTACGACAAGCGGAAGTACGATAATGCCTATGCCTTCGTACTGGGCTATGAGAGCGAACTATTGGGCATGGAGAGTCTCGTCGAGTATGGATACAGCCAGAGAGAGCTATCTGACGGAGAGCGAGAGAGAGACCAGCGTATCACGATAGAGGTGCTGCGGAGATTTTGAAAGTGTGCGACGAACGGCAGGGCTTATAGTTTTGCGAAAAGTTCGGCCGTATCGAGCCCGAAAAACTCTCTATACTCTCTGTAGATATCCGGAAAGTCTTTTTTGAAAAAACAGCTCTACCGTCACGGCGAAAAACTCCGCCTCGTCGGTAGCCGCATACTCACCTATCATGGCATAGGCACCCCATTTCCTATCTCTCTTTACCCTCTTTTCGAGGGCTTTGTATCTTCTGTAGAGAATATCGCTCCACTCTCTCTGTTTCGAAAAGGGCAGCGGCGGCATAGCATACCGTCTAAGCAACGCTCTATAGACAAGGTATAAAAGGCGAGAGCGAGGATGAAAAGCGGAAGCTATCTTCTCTTCAGGAAAATCACCCCAAGCGGCGGAAGAGTGAGAGATATGGAATTTTCTCTGCCGTGAGCCTCCACCCTCTGCGAAGGAATCGGAGAGTCGTTACATATATTCCATCCGGCGAATCTTTCCGACTGCGAATTGAATATCTCCACATATTCACCTTCATGGGGAACACCGATACGGTAATTCTCTCTGACAGTATCGGCGAAGTGGCAGATTACGACGATATCATCCTCTCTCGCATCGGCCTTTCTGACGAAAGAGATGACATTGCTCATATAGTCGAGCTCATCTATCCATTCGAATCCTTTGGCTTCACAATCGTATCTGTGCAGTGCGGGCTGTGTACGATAGAGTCTGTTTACCTCCTTCACCATCTCCTGCAGGCCTTTATGCCCGGGATTTTCGAGGATATACCAGTCCAGACTCCCTTTGTAGTCCCATTCGCTCCACTGCCCTATCTCTCCTCCCATGAAGAGAAGTTTCTTGCCCGGATGGGCTATCATATATGCCAGCAGCGCTCTCAGATTGGCCAGCTTCTGATTTTCGTCACCGGGCATTTTGTTCAGGAGAGAGCCCTTCATATGCACCACTTCGTCATGACTCAGAGGCAGAAGATAGTTTTCGTCGTACATATAGACGAAACTGAAGGTAAGATGGTGATGATGATGCTGTCTATAGACGGGGTCGTTTTTGAAATATTTCAGAGTGTCGTGCATCCAGCCCATATTCCATTTGTATCCGAAACCGAGTCCACCTATATAGGTGGGACGACTGACCATAGGAAAGGCGGTGGACTCTTCCGCCATCATCATGATACCTCTGTTTTCACGATAGACCGACTCGTTGAGTTGTTTGAGAAACTCTATCGCTTCTATATTCTCGTTGCCTCCGTAACGGTTGGGAATCCACTCACCCTCTTTTCTCGCATAGTCGAGATAGAGCATGGATGCCACCGCATCGACTCTGATTCCGTCTATATGGTATCTATCCAGCCAAAACATGGCGCTGCTTACCAGAAAAGCTCTCACCTCGTTTCTACCGTAGTTGAAGATGGCGCTCCCCCACTCCGGATGAAATCCCTGCCTCGGGTCTTCGTGTTCGTAGAGTGCCGTCCCGTCGAACTGATAGAGCCCGTGCCCGTCGGTAACGAAATGCGAAGGCACCCAGTCCATTATCACACCTATACCGTGGGCGTGCATGATATCTACGAAAGACATGAATTCGTGCGGAGTGCCGTAGCGGGAGGTGGGTGCGAAATATCCGGTGGCCTGATAACCCCACGAACCGTCGAAAGGATACTCCGTAACCGGCATTATCTCTATATGCGTATAGTTCATCTCCACGAGATATTCGGCCAGTTCACGGGCCAATTCACGATAGTTCGCGACTCCGCCCTCTTCAGCGCCTCTTTTCCACGAGCCCAGATGCACTTCGTAGATGTTGATCGGATCTTTGTGCGTACTGTGCAGATGCCTGTTTTTCATCCACTCTTCGTCACTCCATCGGTAACCATCGAGGCCAAATATCCTAGAGGCCGACTTCGGAGCCCTTTCGGCATAGAAGGCATAGGGATCGCTCTTGTATCTCACCGAAGAATCTGGTGAAACTATATGGTATTTGTAGGTCGAACCCTCGGCGACATTTCCGATGAAACCTTCCCAGACTCCACTGCCGTCCTCTCTCGGTTTCAGAGGGTGTACCCCATCTTCGTATGCGTTGAAATCTCCAACCACACTCACGGCGGCGGCATTCGGGGCCCATACCGCGAAATATACTCCCGATACTCCATCGACCTGCATAGGGTGACTACCCATAATCTCGTAGAGTCTCTCATGCGTCCCCTCTTTGAAGAGATAGCTATCCGTCTCTCCCCAGAGAGATATATCGTATCTCACTTCTCTCAACTGCAACCTCTCATCGGCTATATCAGCTCCTGCGCCTCTTTATGGCATCTTCATAGACCTCCATATACTTCCTAGCCGACCTCTCCCAGTCGAAACGGAGTCTCATGGCTCTATCTCTCATTCTGTCGAAATCTTCCCGACTATCTCTATAGACATCCACCGCCCATTGCACCGTATTGGCCAGCGCCTCCGCCGAAGCCTCGTAGAATTTGAAACCCGTACCCTCTCCACTTCCGGCATCGTAGTTGACTATCGTATCGTCGAGTCCTCCAGTGGCTCTGACTATGGGCAGAGTACCATAACGAAGGGAGTATATCTGATTGAGCCCGCACGGCTCGAAGAGTGAGGGCATCAGAAACATATCGCTACCGGCCTCTATCTTGTGGGCCAATTCGTCGGAATATCCCACATGAACGGCGAATCTATCTGGATATCTGGCCGCCACATCCCGGAAGAAGCCTTCTGCCCACTTCTCTCCCGTACCGAGCATCACGAAGTTGGCTCCGCAGTGAAGCAGCCTCTCCATGGCACCGGCTATGAGCTCTATCCCCTTCTGTCCGGCGAATCTTCCTACGAATCCTATAAGGGGTCTCTCTTCATCCTGAAGCCCGAATATATTCAGAAGGTCCCTTTTGCACTCTCTCTTACCCTCCATATCCTCCACATCGTATCCGGCCACTATATATCTGTCCGTAGAGGGGGACCACTCCTCGTAATCTACACCGTTGAGTATCCCCCTGAGTTTGTGACTATGGGCCTTTATATGCTCCTGCAGCCCGAAACCGAACTCCTCGCTCTGAATCTCGCTGGCATATTTCCGGCTTACCGTGGTCAGGGCGTCACAGTGCGCTATTCCACCCTTGAGAAAATTGACACCCCCCATAGACTCCAACTCATAGGGATTGAAGTGCTCCCATCCGATTTCCAGCACATCCATGACACCTTTGTAGAACTGCCCCTGATGCTGGAGATTGTGTATAGTCAGCACAGTGGCACTCTGCATAAAAAATTCGTCGTATGCGAATCTCGTATTTCTAAGTACCGCCTGCGGAGCCGTGTGCCAGTCGTGGGAATGGATGATATCGGGTTTGAAATCGAGCCTTTTACAAAGCTCAAAAGCGGCTTTGCTCAAAAAGGCGAAACGGTTGTCGTTGTCCGAATAGCCAAAGCCGTTCTCATCCGTATAGAGACCCGAGCGCCCGTAGAAGGCTTCGTAGTCTATGAAATAGATATCGACTCCACTCTTTGCAAGCCTATCCCTGTAGAGACCTGCCCACAATTCCCCCATAGGCCCCATAGGGACTCCCAGCGGACCGGGAATATGCTCCAGCCGCTCTCTGTCTATGGAGTAGTATCTGGGCATGACTACCACAAGCTCGCAACCGAGCTTCTTCAGAGCCTTGGGCAGTGCACCCGCCACATCCGCCAATCCGCCGGTCTTGGCGTAGGGTACCGCCTCCGAGACTGTAAAGAGTACCTTCAACTTCATCTCTTCTATCCTCCCTCGTACAACTGATCTTCTATATTGTATCCAACAATATCTTGGCTCCCTCCAGAGGCGCATTTTTCAGAGCCGTAAGTTCGATATCGATATTTTCGAGCGAGACAGCCAGAGCGTAATCGCCTATTCTCTCTCTCACTATGGAAAGTAGTTCTGGATTCGACTCCATCACCCCTCCACCGAGTATCAGCTTTTGGGGATTACAGAGTGTAATCGCGCAAGCGCAGGCATACAACAGAGCCTCTATGAAGTTGTCGTATATCTCTCTACACTTCTGATTGGAACTTTCGGCGAAGCTCTTCAAATCCGGCTTGCCGTCACATCCATGATACTCCATCCACCTCTTCATACCGCTACCCGAAGCGTAGAGTTCGAGACAGTTGTCTTTGCCGCATCCGCAGGCAAAAGGTGCCCTTCTGTACGGGATATGGCCTATCTCCATGGCGAATCCTCCGCTCCCTTTCACTATCGTGCCACCATGCACCACCCCGCAGCCTATCCCTGTACCGGGATACAAAGCCACGACAAAGTCGCTATCCCAATATTTCGCTTCGGCCAATGCGGCACAATTGAGATCGTTTTCCACAAGTATCTTCACACCGAAACGCTCCATGACATAGGAGACCATATCTTCTCTCTCGAGCTCTATATTGGGAGCGGAGACTATCCTGCCCCCGCTGACGAAACCGGCGAAGGAGACGGCGACCGCCTCTATATCCCGCTCTCTTTCGAGCATCTTTTCCAGAAAATCTTCGAATGAAGCTCCCTTTGCTGCAGATAGCTTTCCGGTATATCCTCCCTCTCCAAGCAACTCATATCGCAGATAACTGCCTCCCACATCGACCGCAAGACGACTCATATCACTCCTTGGAGGCTTTCGAGAGGTTTTTGATGAAACTTTTTATCGAAGCAATCTCGATCTTGTTCAATCTTCTATAAGTTCACGATGCTCAACCATCGCACACATATTCTGAACGACATTCATTCCGGCCTTTTCGGCCTTTTCAGCAGCTTCGTTGTTCACTATCCCTTTCTGTGTCCATAGGACCTTCACATCACCTCTTTCTATGCAGGCATCCGCTATGGGCGCCACTGCTGCAGGTTTTCTGAAAACAACCACCATATCTACGGGGTGTTCGATCTCTTTGAGACTGCGATAGACCTTTCTGCCGAGAATTTCATCTTCTTTGGGATATATGGGATAGATCTCGTATCCGCACTCGATAAGATATTTCGTAACTTTGTTACTATCTTTTTGCGGATTCGGAGAGGCACCCACAATCGCTATGCTTTTGCACTCTCTCAAATACCTTTCCACCTCTTGCGGATTGCTGTTGACTCTTGGAAATTCACACTCCATTACAACTCCCTTTCTGCTATAATTCGCCAAATTCTACTCAGGATATCGTAATGTTGGACTTAAAACAGATAAAAATGGCCAAGAAGAGATTGAGCGAAATTGCTTATGAGACACCTTTTGCGTATGCTCCCATCCTCAGCGAGATGAGTGGTTACGAAGTGTTTCTCAAGAAGGAGAATCTTCAGCGCACCGGCTCGTTCAAACTCAGAGGCGCATTCAACAAAATCGCGATTCTTGTAGAAAACGGAAAGAGAAACGGCGTAGTTGCGGCAAGTGCAGGCAACCATGCGCAGGGAGTGGCTTTTGCTGCGAGACACTTCGGTATAGATGGAACGATAGTAATGCCCGAATCGACACCGCTGACCAAAGTGATGGGGGTCAGGGAGCTGGGCTCACGGGTAATACTGAAAGGAGCCAACTACGACGAAGCCTACGCCTATGCGGTCGAATATGCCGAAAAAGAGAACAAAGAGTTCGTACACCCTTTCGCCGACGACGATGTGATGGCCGGCCAGGGGAGCGTGGCACTTGAGATGTTGAGTCAGGAGAAGGATCTCGATGCCATCATCGTACCGGTGGGAGGCGGCGGACTCATTTCTGGATGTGCCGTAGCCGCCAAAGCGCTCTGTGCCAAAACCAAAATTATCGGTATCGCCTCCGCCGGCGCACCGGCGATGAAACACTCCTACGACTCCAAAACACCTGTGGATAGCACCTCGGTGAGAACGATAGCCGACGGTATAGCGGTGAGAGACACCTCCCCGAAGACACTGGAGTACATTCTGCGCTATGTCGATAGTATGGAACTCGTATGCGAAGATGAGATCGCAAGTGCCATACTTTTCCTCCTCGAAAGACAGAAACTCCTCGTAGAGGGTGCAGGGGCGGTAGGCGTAGCGGCCGTAATGCACGGGCATATCCAAATGCCAAAAGGCTCGAAGATAGGTATCGTGCTCAGCGGAGGAAATATAGATGTGACCATGCTCTCTCTCATTATCGAAAAAGGTCTCATGAAATCATACAGAAAGATGAAGCTCGTGGTCACTCTGATAGACAAGCCAGGAGCGTTAAGAAGATTCTCGGAGCTTATGGAAAAGGCCAACGCCAATATCGTACAGATTGGATACGACAGAACCTCTACCGATCTCGAGTTCGGTGACGCCCATGTAAGTGTGGCTCTCGAAACGAAAGGGGAAGAGCATCAGAATGAAATAAGAAGACTGCTTCAGGCCGAGGGATTTTGCTTTCGAGAGGAGCACTGATTGCAGGCAAGGCCGACTCACCGCAACGAAGCTTGGAGGCTCTTGGAATCAGAGCACTCCCATTTTAATGTTTTGGTCTCATAGCAATACGGGTCTTTTTCTTCTCTACAGCCATTACCTCTATCAGATATTTCTCGATAGCGACCCTTTTGTATTTTCTTGCAAGGAGTAGTGGCGTATAGCCCTCTCTATCTTTTAGATTCAAATCGGCTCCAAAGGCTATCAATTTTTTCAATATAAAAATACTATTGGCTTTTACGGCACTATTAAGTGGTGTTCTACCCTTTTGATCCGTTACATTTATCGGAGCACCATCTCTTATTAGCATATCCACTTTTTGAGAATCATATGCCAATATCGCCTCCACCAATTTATCGCTCAGCTCCTTTCTCTGCGCTTTGTGGGGCATTGCAGGCAAACCCTTTTCGCTTTCCGCTTTTTTATCCACTACGCCTACACTCCGTTCCGCCTCTGGAGTCACGGACTCCCCCTTCGCTTCGAGAATATCACCTATACCGATTCTTATCCGCTCTTTTTGTAGATTGGCGATATGGCGTCTCCCTTTAGTATAATATTTAGCCACACGCAATACATCGGGCATCTGTATGCTATAGTGTTCTATCGTATCGAAATGCCATCCTTTATCTTTCATAATCTCTATAAAACGCCTCAACTCATCGGCACTACTCCTATCTCTAAACATGAAGTCGTGAGCCAATAGTATAATTTTGCCTTTTTTGACAGTTCTACCGTGCATATATAGAGATTCCACCCTCGAAGCCAACTCTTGTGCACTCCCTTTGCGTCTGCCACCATTTCCGAAATGCCACTCGATATCCCAACCATAAACGAAGAATCCCTCCTTTTGGAGCGTATCGTATTTCGGTCTCTCTATCTCCACACGCTTTCGCCCCAATGCCATATCGTCTCTTCTAATATCGGGTGTACGCCAAACATTTCTACCGGCAAGTCTAAGGTACTTTCTTCCACCCACTATAATCTGAGCATGCTCCACATCACTCATTACCCCCCACAAATTACTGTAGAATTTTCTATAGTGACCATTGGCATGAGAGTAGGTATGATTGGCCACCATGACATTGGGCATAAGCAACTCTTTTTTGAAAAGGGAGGGATGCAATACAACATTTCTCCCGATACAGAACATTGTCGCTTTTACACCCTCTTTGGAGAGGACATTCAAGATATTTTCCGTCCCTTTTGTCATCGGTCCATCATCGAAAGTCAGATAGATGGTCTTTTCATCTTGTGGGCTATTTTTGAGTATTTCGCTTATCTTCGGAACTCTCCTCTCCCTTTTGCACGGAGTCATATCGAGTATAGATAATGGGCTTTTACTTATTCGACTCTCTACCGCAGCTATACTTAGTGTTTCGCTATGGGTCTTTTCAGGATAACTATCCACGACAGCGGACGAAAGAGTGTGAGAGATGAGTAAAAACGGAAAAATTTTCATAAATACATTCATGATTCCTATCCTTCATATAATATTCATTACTATCAGTTTATACTTTGTTTACTTTCCGAAATCCATTAATGAAATTATAACGA
>OFBW01000096.1_pt1 | contig 12233 bp, 10 predicted proteins | sample 1520701 | NCBI WGS metagenome assembly OFBW01 (sample SAMEA3696450, study PRJEB22514) | metagenome | biome: water; feature: marine; material: hydrothermal vent | place: Pacific Ocean | collected 2014-08-16 | depth 1514 m
CCGTAGTCAGTGCAAAGACAAAACCTGCACAAACAGATTGAAGGTCAAAAGCAGGACACGATGCACCAATCGCCGTTTGCAACATGGTTGCCGTTGCTGGGAATATTTTATCTGGCGTGGTAGTGGCAAGGATGATTAGGTCTAATTCACTGGCATCGATACCTGCCATTTCAAGTGCGTTATTAGAGGCAATAGCGGCTAAATCACAGGTAGATTCATCGGTAACGATGCGTCTTTCTTTAATGCCTGTTCTGCTAGTAATCCATTCATCAGAAGTGTCAATGGTTTTGGATAAGTCGTCATTAGTCACTACTTTAGGTGGTAAATAAGAACCTGTACCAATTATTCTTGCAAATTTACTCATTACCTTTACCTTGTTGGTTTTCTAATTCTAATGATACCTGAGCGGTGATCTTCTCAATGATTTTAGCGTGCGCTTCAAGGTAGGCTTCTTTAATTGCTTGGAAAAATGAATCGATGTTGGCACCACCATGGCTTTTAACCACGATGCCACGAAGGCCTAATAAGCTAGCACCATTATACTTTCCAGGGTCTAAACTGGATTTGAAATCTTTTAAAACTGGCGTTGCTATCAGAGCAACAATTTTAGTAAAAATATTTTTGGTGAATGCCTGCTTTAGATAATGCCCCATCATTGCTGCCACACCCTCTGATGCTTTAAGTGCAATATTACCTTCGAAGCCATCGCAAACCACTAGATCAACAGTGCCTTTGTAAATATCATCACCTTCAATAAAGCCAACATAATTTAAATTAGAGGCTTTAAGTAGTTCTGCTGTTTTTTTAATGTTGTCATTGCCTTTCATCTCTTCTTCACCAATGTTAAGCAAGCCTACACTAGGTGCGTTGATGTTTTCAGTATGCTCAACTGCAATAGAGCCCATCACTGCAAACTCAACCAAAGATTCTGGTTTAGAATCTACATTTGCACCAAGGTCTAGCATGTGGGTATGGCCCGTCATGGTTGGCATACGGCCCATAATAGCAGGGCGATCAATACCTTTAATGGTTTTTAATACAAAGCGTGAAATGGCCATTAGTGCACCGGTATTGCCAGCACTAACACAGGCGTCAACGGTTTCGTCTTTGACTAGATTGATAGCAACACGCATTGATGAATCTTTCTTTTTACGCAGTGCGATTGAAGGAGATTCGTTCATTGCAATCACTTCACTGGCGTGAGTAATATTAAATCGATTAGATAGTTTTTGCGCGGATGAATGTTTAGCGAGCTCTGCTTGAATAGCAGACTCGTCACCTACAAAAATTAGGTGTAAGTCTTGAAACGCACCCAAGGCTTTAAGACCAGCTGTAATAGTAACTGGTATCCCATGATCTCCCCCTGAGGCATCAATTGATACCCTGATCGTCATTAGGACTTAAGCTTCTACTTCCTGAATGTCTTGAACTTTATTAATGACCTTTTTGCCACGGTAGTAACCATCAGCAGTCACATGGTGACGTAAGTGAATTTCACCTGTTTCTTGATCTTCAGATAACGCTGGACTAGTTAGTGCGTTGTGTGAACGACGCATACCTCTTTTTGAAGGGGTTTTTCTACTTTTTTGTACGGCCATTTTTTTACTCCTTAGTTGAGTTTTTCAATTGTTTTAATATAGCAAAAGGGTTTTCACGCTTTTGCTCTTTTATCGGTGTTGTGTCTTTGTACGATGCACACTCATGCTTATGCATGGGAATCATCGGGATGGATATTAACACTTCATCCGTTATAAATTCTATAGTCGAAAATTCTTCGTCAGCATTTAGAATCGTCTCAAAGCTAGAGTCTAACTCTTCACCTTGTTGTTCATTTAGCAAAAAAGCAAGCTGAAATTTAGGTTGTAAATGAACACTGACCTCATTTAAACAACGTTGGCAGGTGAGTGCCACATCCAGTTCGATTTTACCGGCAATACAAGGAATTCTATTATTCTCAATGCTAAAACTTAATTCAACACTGACCGGTGCGTCTTGATTGCTGACTAAAGCGCTAATTCTAGGAAAATCTTTCACTTGATAAATTTGTGAAAAGATTAATGATCTAGAGGCGAATTTAAAAAGCTTTATTTGCTCAGGTATTCCTTGTTTCATCGATATTGCTAAAAACTTGACAATTTTACCAAAAAAATCAAGCTTTTAGGGCTTAAGTTTAATTAATATCAATAGTTTAAAGGTTGCGCTGTCTGCTAGCTTCAAATAAGGCAATACCTGTAGCAACAGAAACATTCAAACTCTCTACATTGCCTTGCATTGGGATCATCGCTAATTGGTCGCAAGATTTTTTGGTCAGCGAGCGTAAGCCTGAGCCTTCGGCACCCATGATAATTGCAGTTGGTGTGGTAAGGTCAATTTGATAAATTGATTGATCTGTTGCACCATCTAATCCAACTACCCAAATATTATGTTCTTTTAGTGCTTTAATGGTGCGTGATAAATTGGTCACGGAAAAAATTTTAAGTTGGTTGAGTGCACCTGCTGACGTTTTGTGTACCAATGCATTAATTGGCGCCGAACCATCTTTATTAATGACCACACAGTCCACACCAGCAGCATTAGCACTACGTAAACAAGCGCCTAAGTTTCTTGGGTCTTGAATAGAATCTAATATTAATATCAAACTGCTATTACTAAGCTTTTCAACATAATGTATTAAGCCATCCAGATTAGGCAGGGTGGGTAGTAATATTTCAGCAGCAATACCTTGGTGTGTTTGGTTTTTGGTAAGTTTGTCGAGTTGTTGTTTGTTGGCTTGCTGTGTATTAATGCCTAAACGATCAAGTTGAGTGATTAACGTATTTAGGCGTTTATCGTTGCGATTATCTAGTGTTAATACCTTGAGCAAGCATTCAGGATTAGAATCTAACTGTGCCTGGATGGCATGAAACCCAAAGATAATAATTGATTTAGACATGGGTAGTACGCTTATAGTTTGTGATCAAAAATCTCTATATAAGCACCTTTTCTTAGCTCATTTACCCAATTTTTAAAGAAGCTATTTTTCTTTGATTGGATGAGTTTTGATTTGACTGCAATCAAGTGATTATCCACACGGCGTTTATCAATGATTTTAATAACTCTCCAGCCTTGTTGAGTTTGGAAAGGTGGAGACAACTCATCTGCCTTTAGTTGGGATAAATGCTGTTTGAATACTACAGGTAGCCTATTTTCATCAAGCCATCCTGACTCACCACCATTTTTATAAGATGGATCTTGAGAGTGCAACTTAGCCAAGCTAGAGAACGACGTGCCGGCATTAATTTTGTCACTGAGTTCGATTAAAAGTTGTTGAATTAAGCTGTCTTTAGACTGTAATAAAGAATCCGTTTGATCAACAGAGCTAATCACAATTTGTGCGATTTTAATTTGCTTGTTAAAATTATCTGAATTACTAGGGTTCTTAGCAAGAGCAATATCAATTTCTGCTTGTGTTAAGTTAGTATCAGCCTTTTGTAGGACAAATTGCTTCAACCCTTTTAACGAAAGACGCTGAGAAACATTATCAACAATCTCATCAAATTGATTATTTGCTTGTAATTGCGTTAAAGTTAGCCCATTTTGTGAGGCGATATTACTAAGCATGGTATTAACTGAGCTTAGCTTTGGTTTGATGCCGAATTTTTTTATTTTTTCCAATTGCAACATCAGGTCAATTTGATTATCAACCAGTTCTATTTTTTGCGCCCTGGTAAAGGAAGGTTTGATTTCATCACTAATAGCATCAAAGGTAATGAGTTCGTCATTAACAATGGCGATAATACTATTGGGAGAGGCTAGTGTGTTAAGTGAAAAAGTGAATGTAAGCGCAAGCGCAAATAAAGCCTTCATTGGGTTAGTCATCAAGGTTGGCCAGGTAGTTTGGGATATCTTCTTCTAAGCGTTTTGAGAGTCCAGGCGAAGTTGTTGTTAAACCTTTGAGTACCAATTCAAAGTCAGTGACGTAGTCATAATCGTTACCACTAATGTGTTTCTTAAAATGCGCCAGACGTACGGCCCAACAGCAAGATTCATAAGCAATACCTGTGGTTTCTTTGTTGGTGATTGAATCTGTAATTGAGCGGTTAATACCGGCAAATACGTGTACTTGTGCGTTGATCGGATAAGCGCCATATAATTCAGCAGACTTTGTACCGTTATCGTCATGATGGGCAATGGTTAAGAATTTTCTAGGATTGAGTTGGTAGGTGATTGCACTGTCACGCTTGTCAATTTTATTGGTTTCTGGGTCGTATTGTAACGCATTGTTAAAGGTAAGATTGTCGAATGTAAAGTCAATAGAAGCAGCAATATTAGAGTATTTTCTTCTAGTATCGTAATCAGTTTCAGCAATACTACTAACAACTTGATCATCTCCATAAAAAGTCTGGGCTATATTTAAACTTGCATAAGTGCCACCAGTTTCCTCATCAATAAATTCTGACTCAAGACCTAAAGTAAAGTCATTAGCATTACTGATTCTATCGATACCAGTAAATTTTTGCGCTGAAAATAAGCCTTCATAAGAGTCATTTTTATCAGCTGAGTCAAAAATTGGAATAGCTCCTTGAGATTTTTTAGGTGTGTAGTTATAAGATAATCTTGGTGTTAGAGTTTGGATAATATCCTTTCCAAACAAATTAACCTCTCTCTCTAAGAAGAGTTTTGAATCAATACCAAAGCTATAAATAGAGCGATCTTGATTGGTGCTATTATCAAGCGTGTAGTCGGTAGTTGATAAATTCAAACTCGGGGTTAATGAGTAAGCATCAGTTGAGATTGAGCGTTTAAAGTTAGCCTGAGTATGTGTGCGAACACCTGTTTTCTTTGTTGTTGTATTGCCATTCTTATGCGCAAATTTTGTACTAACTAATGATAAGTTGATATTGCGACCACTTAAACCCTCGAAACTTTTTGAAATCGATAATTCTGGTGCACGAGTATAAGCAGCAGTACCGCCATCAATGAGTTGTTCAGTCTCTGCGAATAAAGACAATGTTAAGTTTCGATCGTCATCTTTATAAGCAGCGTCTATTTTCGAATGTAGTGATGAGGCCGAAGTGTTGTTATGGGTGATATCTTTAAAGTAATTAACATCTGACACTCGATTGGTAGTGGCATTAATATTAATTTTGTCATTAACAGAAAGGTTGATTTTTGAGTTTAATAACCAGCGCTTGTTGTTAGTAATGTCATCTTCATTCAAGTAACGGCCTTCAATCTCAAATCGGCCTTCTTTCCAATAATCACCTTCAGCGATGAGTTGTCGATAGATGCCTTCTACAATACTGCCACGACTAGACAGGTGGTTAAGCGTTAGCAAGAAGTCACGATCAGGTGCAATGTTAAAATAATAAGGGATTCTTACTTGGTAGTTGTTGTCTTTACTAGCAACAGATTCATCATAGCTACCAAACGATGGCGCCAAGAATCCAGAGCCTCGTCCTTCTAATACCCATTCGTGATAAGGTGAGTAAAAAATTGGCACCCCTAAAAATTCGACTGTGACGTCTTCAGCAACACCTTTGTTGGTTTTTGAATTAAGCGTGATTTGGTCTGCTTTCATGCGCCAGTCTGTGTTGCCTAATGGGCACAAACTGTAACTGGCTGAATTAAACACTTGCTCAGTACCATCGTTGGTTACTTTTTGAGCTTTGCCGTTAATTTTGGATTCTGGATAATGGAAGTTGGCTTGTTCTACAGTGGTATAGGTTGTGTCACCTTGCTTTTTAACGGTTGCCTTATTACCGGTAAACATAAGCTCATCGTCTTGAAATTTGACATTGCCACTTGCCATCGAGGTTTTACTAGACTTTTGGATATTGATGGTGTCTGCTGCTAAATAATATTGGCTTGAGTTAAGAGAAACATTACCTGTTAACAGATAGTTGTCTTTTTTGCTAATTTCACTACGATCAGCAAGTACGTCTAAACTTTCGGTATCAGTAGAGAGGATTTGTTTGGGAAAAAGTAGCGGTTCTTGTGCGCAACTAAGTATTACACCTTGAGCGTTAATTACGCCTGATAATAAAACAATAGTAGAAAGAGCTAATTGCTTTTTCATGGTCACGTCCTGTATCCCTAAATTTAAACATTTTAACACTATCTTGAGTATATGAGGTCTGTGTTTGTAGCGTATGACTTTTGGTGATTAATGGGTAAATAATCTTATAATTTTCAGGTTTATATTAGTTACCTTGTTAAGGCATAGTTTGGGTAAAATAACTCAGGTTTTATACTACATGGAAGCAATAAATGGCTTGGAACGACAATAATAATCAAAATCCTTGGGGTGGTAATGGTCAAACACCACCGGAACTAGACCAGGTAATCAAAGATTTTAAAAACAAATTTGGCAATATATTCGGCGGCAAACAATCTTCAAATTCTGACACGCCGAACCTACCTTCGACAGGTGGATTGAAATACATCTTTATCTTGGCCTTATTAGTTTGGACTTTATCGGGTATTTATATCATTGATCCTGCTGAAAAAGGCGTGGTGTTACGCTTTGGCGCCTTCCAGGAAGAGACGGGTCAAGGCCCGCACTGGCACCTGCCATTTCCGATTGAAAGTTTAAATCGAATCAATGTTGAGCAAATTAGAACAGCACAGATTGGTTATCGTGATGCGATTAGTAATCGTCGTGGTGGCAATGTATCGTCTGAATCTTTAATGTTAACTAAAGATGAAAACATGATTGATGCTAAGTTTGCAGTACAGTACAAAATTAACGATGTGCAGGCATACTTATTCAACGTCGCCAACCCTGACACGACGCTTCGTCATGTTGTGGAAAGTGCGATTCGTCAGGTTGTGGGTAAAAACACTATGGACTATGTTTTGACTGATGGTCGTGTGTCAATTGCTGATAGTATTAAAGAAAAATCTCAAGAGTTATTAGATATTTACCAAACAGGCTTGCAGATCACCACGGTGAACATGCAAGACGCACAACCGCCAGAACAAGTACAAGCTTCGTTTAGTGATGCGGTAAAGGCACGTGAAGATAAGCAACGTTTGATTAACGAAGCGCAAACTTATGCTAATGACATTTTGCCAAAATCTCGTGGTAAAGCGGCACGTATGCTTGAAGAGTCAAAGGCTTATAAATCAGAAGTGGTTTCTAAGTCTGAAGGTGAAGCAGCACGTTTTGGCCAAATTTTAGCGGAGTATGAGAAAGCACCTGAAGTCACAAGAGAGCGCCTATATCGTGAAACCATGGAGAAAGTATTGGCCAACACTAGTAAAGTTTTGGTTGATTCAAAAGCCAACAGCATGATGTATTTACCGATTGATAAGTTAATTGACGCTAAGAAAACACGTACTGAAGTCGTCATTCAAGAGGTACAGTCTGGGCAGTCCGATTCAAGCCGTGGCGTTAGAAATGTTTTCCGTAATAGGGAGGTTAGATAATGCAAAAGATATTTATAATCATTGGTGCGGCTTTGTTCTTAATCTTAAGTTCAGCACTGTATACAGTTGATGAAACCCAAACAGCTATTAAGTTGCGCTTAGGTGAAATTGTAACGGTTGAAGATACACCGGGTCTTAAATTTAAAACACCGTTTGTTAATAACGTGGTTAAGTTTGACAACCGCATCCAAACATTGGACGCGCCAGCAGAGCGTTTTTTAACCGGTGAAAAGAAAAATGTGATCGTAGATTCGTATGTCAAATGGCGTATTGTTGATGCGGAACAATTTTATAAATCAACTGGCGGTAATATAGCTAGAACCAATAACCGTCTAGCACAAATTATTAAAACCGGCCTTAAGAGTGAATTCTCTAAGCGTACGATTGCTGATGTGGTTTCAGGCGAGCGTAGTGAAATTATGGCTAATATTTTGCAAATGGCTAATAAAGACATTGTTGAATTTGGTATTAAAATTATTGATGTGCGTATTAAGCGTATTGATCTGTCTCAAGAAGTGTCTAATTCGGTTTATCGTCGTATGCAAGCAGAGCGTCAGCGTGTTGCTAAAGAGTTTAGATCCAAGGGTGCAGAAGAGGCTGAGATCATCCGAGCAGCAGCAGATAAAGAACGTACGATTATTCTAGCGAATGCTTATCGTGATTCTGAGATAATTCGAGGTGAGGGCGATGCGGTATCTGCCAATAACTATGCACAAGCTTACAATAAAAATGCAGACTTTTATTCATTCCATCGTTCGTTAGAGTCTTATAAAAAGTCATTTGGACAAAACAACGATATCATGGTGTTAAATCCAAATACGGAGTTTTTCCGTCACTTTAACCCAGAAGTTAAATAATTCAAAATTGAATTAGGATGAGTACTTGGCAATTACCTGAAGGCATAGATGAGCTCACTGGCGATCGGGCGCTAGCGTTTGAATCTATACGTCGTCAGCTTTTAGATTTATACGCTGACAAAGGTTTTGGCTTAGTGATTCCGCCAATGGTTGAATATGTTGAGTCGTTACTATTAACTTCAGATTCAGTTGATGAGAAAACCTTTAAGTTTTTAGATTCAGCCAGCGGCAAGATGCTTGGTGTTCACGCTGATATTACCCCGCAAATTGCCCGTATTGATGCAAAACGTGCCAGTAACGATGTTGAAAAATATTGTTATGTAAATGCCATTTTGCAAACCAAAGCAGATGACTTTTATGCGTCACGTTCTCCGATTCAAGCCGGCGCTGAGTTGTATGGTTCTGATGATATTTCAGCTGATGTTGAGGTGATTGAACTCATGCTTGAGAGTTTAAAGCTGTTGTCAATTAGTCCAATTGTACTAAGTTTAGGTAATGTAGCAATCTTCAATGCTTTAATTGCACAAGAGGATTTATTAGGCGAGCAAGTGACAAAATTAAGACAAATTTTTGCCAGACGCTCAACGCCAGATTTGGCTGAATTTATAGTCAGCGTGACGTTAAACAATGCAGACATGTTTAGTGCATTGATGAAGCTCGAAGGTGATGCAAGTATCTTAGATAAAGCCTTGGGTGTTTTTAGTGATCTGCCTGAAGCAAAATCAGCCATTGAAGATTTAATTAAAATTAGCACTCAATTAAACACAGCCGATGTTGAAGTGATGATCGATCTTGCAGAGCTGAAAGCTTACGAGTACCACACCGGCGTTGTATTCTCCGCTTACAATGAGGACTACTCAAAAGCATTAGCACAAGGTGGCCGTTACAATGGGCTTAGTGCGTCTTTTGGTAAGGCCAGAGCAGCAACCGGTTTTTCGTTTGATTTAAAGTTTTTATCTCAAGCACAATAACATTAATCAGTAGGAATTAATATGTCAAAAAATGTAGTAATCATTGGCACCCAGTGGGGCGATGAAGGTAAAGGTAAGGTGGTTGATTTAATTACCGATAAAGTATCTAGTGTTGTTCGCTTTCAAGGCGGACATAACGCTGGTCACACGTTAGTAATTGATGGTCAAAAAACCGTACTTCATCTAATTCCTTCAGGTATTTTGCGCGACAATGTGGAGTGTTTAATTGGCCACGGTGTGGTGTTGTCGATGTCAGCAATGATTAAAGAGTTAGGTGAGCTAGATGCGGCAGGTGTTGATGCTAAATCACGTTTAAAAATCTCACCGGGCTGCCCATTGATTATGCCGTACCATGTTGCGCTTGATAATGCGCGTGAAGTTAAACGTGGCAAAGCAGCGATCGGCACAACTGGTAACGGTATTGGCCCTGCTTATGAAGACAAAGTTGCTCGTCGCGGTTTGCGCGTAGGCGATCTTTTAGATGAGGTAGCATTTGCTGAAAAACTTAAAGATGTGATGGAATATCATAACTTTGCGTTGACTAATTATTACGGTGTTGATGCGGTAGATTATGAAGCAACACTAACAGAAGCATTAGAGCAAGCTAAGACTGTTAGACCGATGATTACCGATGTAACAGAGCAAATTCATCAGCACATTAAAAATAATGAAAATGTCTTATTTGAAGGTGCACAAGGTGCGCTACTAGATATTGACCAAGGTACTTACCCATATGTCACTTCATCAAATACGACTTCGGGTGGCGCAGTTACTGGCTCTGGCGTGGGTGTAACCGATATTGACTATGTGGTTGGTATTGTTAAAGCTTATACCACACGTGTTGGTGGTGGCCCATTCCCAACAGAGTTAATTTATGATGTGTCGACTGATGAAGGTGATGAAATTGGCAAAACACTAGGCACAGTAGGGTGTGAATTTGGCGCAACCACAGGACGTCAGCGTCGTTGTGGTTGGTTAGACATGGTAACACTTAATCGTTCATTCAACCTTAACGCAGTAACCGGTATTTGTTTAACCAAGCTTGATGTGTTAGATTCCTTAGACAGTATCAAAATTTGTATTGCTTACGAACTAAACGGCGTAGAAGTAACAACGCCTCCATATGATGCCCAAGGGTATGCAGACGCCAAACCAGTTTATATTGAAATGCCAGGTTGGAACACTTCAACCATTGGAACCTCTTCATTCGATTCATTGCCGATTGAAGCACAAAATTACATTCGCAAGGTGGAAGAGCTTTCTGGTTTGCCAATTGATATCTTATCTACTGGCCCAGATCGTGACGAGACATTAATCCTTAAACATCCATTTGACGAGTAAATTATGAGCGACCCCCACCAAAAAAGAGAATCAGAAAAATACGACAACCCCATCCCATCAAGGGAGTATATTCTTGAATTTATTAAAGAAAAACCTTTAACCAAATTTGACCTATACGATTTATTAAAGGTTGACGGCAAACAAAAAAAACCACTAACACATCGACTAAAAGCCATGGTTCGTGATCAGCAACTTAGCTGTAACCGTGATGGTGTATTTAGTATTTTCAGCGGTAAAAGTGGAATAATGATAGGCACAGTGATTGCCAACCCTAAGGGTTTTGGCTTTATCAAACTAGAGGAAGGAGGTAAGGATTTACGTCTTTCTTCAAAAGAAATGCAGCTGGTCTTTCATGGTGACAAGGTTAAAGCTCGCCTGCTTAACCAGCGCGGTGATGCACAAATTGTTAAAGTCATTGAAAGTATTAAAACCGTTGTGGGTCGTTTACACCTAGACCAGGATAATGCTTACGTTGTTGTAGATGATAAACGCATTCGTAACAAGATCAATATTTCTGAAGTGACTGAAGACAACACCGATGAGCAAATCGTTATTGTTGAGATCATAAAATCACCAACATTCAAAAGTCTAGCGGTTGGTAAGATTACTCAAATTTTAGGCAACTACATGGATGAGGGTGTAGAAACTGATTCTGCACTTTATCGTAATGGCATCCCGGTTGATTTTTCAGAAGAAGCGCTAGCACAAACAGCTGAATTACCAACAGTAGTAACTGATGAAGATAAGAAAGGCCGTATTGACATTACTGATATGAAGCTTGTCACCATTGATGGCGAAGATTCACGTGATTTTGATGACGCTGTGTTTGCTGAGCCAACCAATAAGGGTTGGAAGTTAGTCGTTGCCATTGCCGACGTCTCACATTATGTAATAGAAGGTTCAGACTTAGACAATGATGCCATTGATCGTGGTAATTCAGTATATTTCCCACGTCGTGTGGTGCCAATGCTGCCTGAAGCTTTATCAAATGGCCTATGTTCGATCAATCCAGACGTTGAGCGTTTGTGCATGACTTGTGAGATGAATATCGACTCAGAAGGTAATTTATTAGATTATAAATTCTACCCAGCGGTTATGCTGTCTCATGCACGCCTAACTTACACCAAAGTTAGTCAAATCCTAGAGCATCATGACCAAGCATTAACTAGTGAATACGCATCGGTGTTAGACAATCTAAATACTTTATACGATTTATATAAAGCACTTAAAGCAGCCAGAACCAAGCGTGGAGTGATGGATTTTGATCGTATTGAGTCACAAATCATATTTAACGATAAAGGTAAGATCGATGATATTATTGCTCGTTCTCGCAACGATGCACACAAGCTTATTGAAGAATGCATGCTGATGGCTAACCAAGCCACAGCCAAATTCTTGGCGCACAATGAAGAAGACTTCCTTTACCGAATCCACCCTAAGCCTACGGCTGAAAAAGTAGAGACGACTCGTCAGTTCCTAACAGCGGTAGGTTTGACACTTGAGGGTGGCGTGCAGCCAGAATCGAAACACTTTGCTAAAGTATTAGTAGATGCTAAAGGTCGTGATGATGAAAATATCATTAAAACGGTTGTACTTCGTACCATGAAGCAAGCGGTGTATACGCCTGCGAACGAAGGGCACTTCGGCTTAGCAT
>OFBW01000097.1_pt1 | contig 11949 bp, 9 predicted proteins | sample 1520701 | NCBI WGS metagenome assembly OFBW01 (sample SAMEA3696450, study PRJEB22514) | metagenome | biome: water; feature: marine; material: hydrothermal vent | place: Pacific Ocean | collected 2014-08-16 | depth 1514 m
TCGACTATGCCAAAGACGAGCTCGTGCAGGAGTATGAGAGGGAGGGGGTGAAGCTCAAGATGGTGGCTATGCTCTTTCATGGCTGGGAGTTGCTGAGAATGGAGGAGGTGGGGTAGCCCATCTTCCGCATCTACGAAGCCAAGCGGATATGAATCTCCTTGGGTGGCGGGAGAAAGGGAATTTGCGCTATATTGCAAAATGGAGTTTCGAAAGGAGTGTAATTGAAAAAACTTATTACCGATTATAGTAAAGAGGAGTTGGCATCCATTGTAAAGCCTCCATTCAGGGCGAAGCAGATTTACAACTGGGTCTATCATCGTCATGTCGAAAGCTTCGACAGTATGGAGAATCTGCCCAAAAAGATGAGAGAGGAGTTGAAGAGAGAGTATCGTATAGATGCACTCGAAACCGTTTCAAAACAGGAGAGTAGAGACGGGAGTGTAAAGTATCTCTTCAGACTGCCCGACGGTCTGACTGTAGAGACGGTTTTGCTTCTGATGCGTGAGGCGCAGTATCACGAAGACGGTACACTCAAGCATCATCGCAGATATACAGTCTGTATCTCTTCGCAGGTGGGTTGTAAAGTGGGTTGCTCCTTCTGTCTGACCGCCAAGGGGGGCTTTGTCAGAAATCTGAGTGCCGGCGAAATAGTTTCGCAGGTCCTGGAGATATACAAAGACAAGTCCATCCCTTCGAACCATCGTGTAAACCTCGTATATATGGGGATGGGAGAGCCCCTTGACAATCTTGACAATGTTGCGAGGGCGGTGAGGATTTTCGCCGACATGGACGGTATGAGTATCTCGCCCAACAGGCAGACCATATCGACCTCGGGTTTGAGCAGCAAGATAGAGAGACTCGGAAAGCTCGATCTCGGAGTCAATCTGGCCATATCTCTACATGCCGTGGACGATGAGCTCAGGGAGAGACTCATGCCTATAAACAGGGCCTACAACATAGCATCCATAATGGATGCGGTTAGAAACTTTCCTGTCAATCAGAGGAAGAAGGTGCTCTTCGAATATCTCGTCATAAAGGATCTCAACGACGATATAGCCTCCGCCAAAAAGCTCGTCAAGCTACTTGACGGCATCAAGGCGAAAGTCAATCTCATATATTTCAACCCCTATCCCGGTACCGAATTTAAGAGGCCCGAGCCGGAAGCGATGAGGAGATTTCAGGAGTATCTGCTCGGCAAGGGTCTGCTCTGTACCATAAGAGAGTCCAAGGGGATAGATATATCCGCCGCCTGCGGACAGCTCAGAGAACAGAAGCTTCAGGAGGATGAACGATGACGACGATGGATGCGGTACTGTATGGAATAATAGCTCTTGTAGTGCTCGTGGGTGTAGTGGGTTTTATAAGGGCTGTAAAAGAGGATTGACACTCTCTCGAGAGTGTAAAGTGGCGGGAGTCTCTCTTACGCATTGCGTTTGCGGTAATATCGCTCCTGCGGACTCAAATCTTTTTTCCAGCCGTCATGATGACCGAAATCTCTTTTCTCCGCTATGGCGACACTCTCGCCAATCTCTTCGAAACTATCCCTGCTGACTATCCTGTATCTGTTTTTATAGTCGAAGTCGAGTGAGTATGCATGTAGCATCAGCCGTGAGGCACCGGTCTTTCTATATCTCTCCTCCTCGCTCAATCTCCCTTCGAGATAGGCTTCGGCAGTCTCATAATCCGTACCGTAGATGGGGTCGCCGAGTATGGGATGTTTCACATGAAACAGATGTATCCGTATCTGGTGGGTTCTGCCGGTGAGCGGCAGACACTCGAGAAGGGTGGCGTCGTATTTGCTGTCGTAGAGCAGGGGGGTGAAGAGTGTTTTGGCACTTTTGCCATCTTCGTCTATGAAGACCTTGTGCTTCGTGGGAGTATAGTCGTCGTTTATGGAGATGGCTGCATCTACACAGAATTCACCTTCGATTCTGCCCGTCGCCCAGGCCCTGTAGCTTTTGGATATATCCCTCTTCTCGAAAGCGCCTTTGAGAAAGCGCTCCGAATCTTTGTGTCTGCTTGCAAGAAGCAGTCCAGATGTCTCCATATCTATGCGATGGACGGCATTGGCCTTTTCGCCGCCGTAGTGTCTCACCTCGTCGAGCATGGAGTAGGGGGTGCTCATCTTCTTGGGGTGTACGAGTACCCCGCTGGGTTTGTCGAAAACCATGAAGTCGGGTGTGAGGAAAAAAGGTGCCCGTCCCCTCGAGGCGGATTTGAAGATTACCACCTCCGTATTTCCGCTTATCTTCACGGCTTTGTCGGCGAGTCTCTCCCCCTCCACGAGTATCCTGCCTCTGTCTATGATTCTCTGGGCTTCGGCCTGTGTTATGCCGTATCTTCTCATCAGCATCACGAAAGCGGCTATAGGCTCTTGGATATAAAACGACTCTTTTACGAAAGGCACTTGCAATCCTTAACGGAGTTTTGAGTAGAATAATACCCAATATCAGAAAAAGGATGGTATGGATGGTAGAGAGATACGCCAGAGAAGAGATGAAGAGCAAATGGACTCAGCACGCCCGCTACGCCGCTTGGCTGGAGGTGGAAAAGGCTGTAGTCAAGGCGTGGAACGAACTGGGACTCATTCCCGACGAAGATGCCCGCAAGATAGTGGAAAACGCCACATTCAGCGTCGAGAGGATAGATGAGATAGAGGCGGTCACCAGACACGACCTGATAGCCTTCACGACCAGTGTGGCCGAGAGTCTCGGAGAGGAGAGTAGATGGTTCCACTACGGTATGACCAGCTCCGATACGGTCGATACTGCGGTCGCACTTCAGATGAGAGACTCTCTGAAAATCATCATAGACGATGTGAAGATGGTGATGGAGTCTATCGAAAAGAGAGCCCATGAACACAAATATACCCTGATGGTCGGCAGGAGTCATGGTATCCACGGCGAACCCATAACCTTCGGCCTGATCCTTGCCGTCTGGTACGACGAGATGAGAAGACAGCTCGAAAATCTCGAACAGACTATGGAGGTGATTGCCGTAGGACAGATAAGCGGGGCGATGGGGAATTTCGCTCACGCTCCTCTCGAACTCGAAGAGATAGCCTGTAGAGAGCTTGGCCTCAAACCTGCTGCTGTAAGCAATCAGGTGATACAGAGAGATAGATACGCGAGACTTGCGAGCGCTCTGGCACTCCTGGCAAGCTCCATAGAGAAGTTCGCCGTACAGGTGAGACACTGGCAGAGAACGGAAGTTTACGAAGCCGAAGAGTATTTCGCCAAGGGGCAGAAGGGAAGCTCCGCCATGCCACACAAGAGAAACCCCATCCTTACCGAGAATATCACCGGATTGGCTCGTATGATAAGGGCATATGTGATTCCCGCCATGGAGAATGTGGCTCTGTGGCACGAGAGGGATATCTCCCACAGCTCCACCGAGAGATTCTGGCTACCCGACAGTTTCATCACGAGCGACTTCATGCTTCATAGATTCAACAATGTAATAGCCAATCTTACGGTGATGCCTGAAAATATGATGAAAAACCTCAATCTTACAGGCGGTCTGGTCTTTAGCCAGAGAGTCCTGCTCGAGCTTCCAAAGGCCGGAGTGAGCAGAGAAGATGCCTACAGGATAGTCCAGAGAAACGCGATGAAGGTATGGGAAGAGATTCAGCAGGGCAAGGCGACGGTCAATGAAAAGGGAGAGAGCCTCTTCCTCCAGTATCTGCTCTGCGACGAGGAGTTGAGAGAGAAGTTGAGCGAAGAGCGCATAAGAGAGGCTTTCGACTACGACTACTATACGAAAAATGTTGACCGCATATTCGAGAGAGTCTTCGGCAAATAGGGCAGGTCGTTTCGTGGAGTCGGACGGAAGAGTCTTGCAAACCTCAGATTCTTCGGTGATGGACTTTCACATTTCAACTCGATAGTTGTCATCTATGAACTTCGGTGTTGAATCCGCGACTGAAGTCGCGGCCCCGAAAGGTTTCAACTCAGGGGCGGCGACTTTAGTCGCCGTTCGATTTCGCCATCTCGATATGAAGTTCGAAAAGTCGAAGCGAATTTAAACTCTATGGGGCGGCGACTTTAGTCGCCGGAAAAGTCTTGCAAGCCATTGCGTGAGATTCAAGCCTCTGATTCTCCGAAGATGGACTTTCGTATTTCAACTCGATAGTTGTCTTGTATGAACTGCGGTGTTGATTCCGCGACTGAAGTCGCGACCCCGAAAGGTCGAGGCGAATTCAGACTCTATGGGGCGGCGACTTTAGTCGCCGGAAAAGTCTTGTATGATATTGTGTGAGATTCAAGCCTCTGATTCTTCGGTGATGGACTTTCGCATTTCAACTCGATAGTTGCCATCTATGAACTGCGGTGTCGATTCCCGAAGCGATACGACGACTACAGCTACGGATTTTCGGGTAGTTGTGGCATCTCGTCCCAGCCGTCTATGAGAGAGATATCGAAGCTCTCTGGTCTTTGCATACTCTCTATCTCTTCACGGGCGAGGTAGAGTGCTCTGTCGCTGTAGATTTCGAGAGAATCTCCATCCCATCGAAAAGAGACTTCCGCATCCGTGGAGTTTTCGTGGATAAGCAGAGTCAGCCTATATATGAAACAGAGCCACTTCAGGCTCTCTTTTTTCGGAAGTATATCTTTGTATTTTCTGTAGAGAGCTTTGTGGTATAGGCTATCTCCTTTGGAGCTCAGCAGAAAGGATATGAGCATCATGGACTCATGGCTGTAGCCGAAATTCAACTCCTGCATGGCTATATAGAAGGCGTGCCGATGCTCTTTGTAGATAGTGAGCATCTTGCCGATATTGCAGAGTTTGAGCGCATCTTTCAATTGTGGGAAATACTCTTTTTCGAAAGTGTACTTTCGGGCTGTCGCATCGTAGAGTCTGCGGGCGATCGAGAATCTGTTTCCGACAGGCAGTCCCAGTATGTCGAAACGGTCCAGTATGCTCCTCATGCTCGGATTGATGCCAGGGGGGAAGCGGTATCCGTCGTTTCTCAGGAGGTCTTTGAGAAAGACTCCCTCTCTCACTCCTACACCGCTGCTGAGCACTCTTTTGGCACCTATATGTCCGAGGAGCTCCATAAAAATCAGCGTACCCTCTCTTATGGTGTCGAAACGACTCTTCTTGATATTGAAGGAGTCCAACTCTTTTATGGAAGCTTCCGTGAGTCTTTTCATGAACGGAGCATAGTCCCGGAAACTGTAGGAGAATGCGTGCAGCTTGTCGAGCGGATAGTTTCTCTCGGCGATTATCGCTCTGCTCAGTGCCCGTGCGGTACCCCCTATCGATATCGCCGTCTCGGCTTTGAAACTCTCGGGAAGCTCACGGAGTGCGCCGGAGATGAAATCGACAGCCTCCCCCAGCGCTCTACCCTTGTCGGTGAAGAGCTCTTTGAGCCTGACGGTACCGAGGTCGAGACTGTATCTCTGTACAATCTCCCCCTTTTTCACAAGGGCCATATCGGTGGAGCCTCCACCGATGTCTATGGTGATTCCGCTATCGAAGGGGAGCAGATTCGCGGCCGCTATCGCCCCGTATTCAGCCTCTTTCAGACCGTCTATTATCTTTATTTCGATACCGAGTTCCCTCTTCACCATCGCTTTGAAGAGATGGCCGTTGGGTGCGTCTCTCAGGGCGGAAGTGGCTATGCAGAAAAGTTTGTGAACTTTATATTCGCGAATCGTGTGAGAGAAGGAGAGTAGAGCGCCGAAAGCTCTTTGCATACCCTCTTTCTGCAGATTTCCACCGTTTTCGTAGGCTCCCTCTCCTATGCGCACTCTACTCTTTCGGAGTGTGAGCAGATGAAAACCGTAACGACTGCTCCTTTGGTAGATGACCAGTCTGGCGGAGTTGGAGCCTATATCTATAACGGCGGTACGCTTGGGCATCCGGACTACAACTCCGACTGGAGTTGCTCGAATTTGAACTTCAGCTCATCCGCACTCTCCACATTGTCGGGGTCCGGTACTATACAGTCCACAGGACATACAGCTATACATTGGGGCTCGTCGAAAAATCCGACACATTCAGTACAGCGGTCGGGATCTATGATATATACGGGATCGTTCTCCTCTATAGCTTCGCCGGGACACTCTTCTCGACATGCATCACAGGCAATGCACTCATCTTTTATCATTAGAGCCATATTTACCTCGCATCCTTGAATTTTTGATTTCGAGTTATAGCTTATCAATCCTTACGGATGATTTAATAAGTGCGAATTTTGGATATCATTGCACAAATAATCCATAATTATAGACAAAGGAGCAGGGATGAAAAGTGCTGGGATAGTTTTGAGTGCCATACTCGCTATGACACTCTCGGTGGTAGCGGACGACTCCTACGAGCCCAACGAGAGCATCTCTCAGGCCAAAGAGTTGAGCGACGGCAGTTACGAGCTCTATGGAGGTAACGAAGACTGGTTCTATCTCGATCTGGGAGTGGGCAAGCTTTCTCTCACTATGACCCCTTCCGACCCTTCGGTAGATCTCAATATGGAGCTCTACGACGCGCAGGGCAGGGTTGTGGCGGCGAACTTCGCTTCGGGCGAAGAGAAGATAGATTACGATGTCTATTTCGAAGGCAGATACTATATAAGGGTCTATCCTACCACCTATATGAGCACCTCCTATCGTCTCAGCGTATCTTCCAAGGCCGAATATATCTGGAAGAAGAGTCTCGACTTCACAGGCCCTGTCAGGGATGTGTCGATAGCTCTCTACGATATAGATTCCGACGGCGAAGATGAGATATTCATAGCCACGAGCAAAAGGCTCGACTCCTCTTTGCAAGAGACGGCTCCGGCGGCTCTCATCTGTCTCGAGAGCGACGGTACACTCAAATGGTACAGAACCTTCCCCGCTATCGAGACGGCGGATCCCCAGACAGGGAAGATATACAAAACTACTTCGGTAAGTACGATGCCGGTATTCGCCAATCTCGACGACGACCAGGAGATGGAGATCATAGTCGGAGTCGGAGGCGATACCTATTCGGAAGCCGGGCCCGATGTGGTGGGACAGCCCGGAGACAAGGGGGGCGTATATGCTCTCGACAACGACGGATCCATCCTCTGGTTCCATCCCTGCGACGACAAGATAGGCGGTGCGACCAATACCGGAGACGGCAGACCCGACGGCGTATATTCGACTCCGGTGGTCTTCGATGTGGATAGGGATGGAAAACGGGAAGTGATCTTCGCAGGATGGGATCAGAATCTGTGGATTCTCGACGCCTCCACCGGTGCCGTCAAACTCAAACAGCCTCTGCTCGATACCATCTGGGCTACACCATATATAGCCGATATAGACAACAATGGTATATACGAGATACTGCTGAGTGCCGATATCACCGAAAATCCCGATGCGCAGACGCAGACGGGGGGAATATTCCATGTGCTCCACAGTGACGGTTCGCAGAATCAGCCTGGTTTCGACTCTCCAGTCGGAGACCCGAAATATCCCGAGCTCAAAGGTAAATTTGAAGAGCAGGTATTGTGGAGCAGTCCGATAGCCAAAGATATCGATGCCGACGGCCATCTCGATATCGTCTATGGTACGGGCAACTTCTTCCACGATGGGAGAGGCTCCTTCGTGCGGGTATGGAATTTCGATGGCTCTTTGAAGTACTATCTCGAGACCGAAGGCCGGACTATGGCTACGCCTCTCGTGGCCGACCTCGACGGTGACGGCAAGATGGAGATAGTCGAAAATACGCTCGATGGCTATACATATATATGGAACAGCGACGGCTCTCTTGCGAGTGTATCGAGAATAACCCCCTACAAAGGCTCCGCCTCCGACCCGATATTCAGCTCTCCCATAGCGGTCGATATAGATGGTGACGGCAAGCTCGAAATCGCCTTCGTCAAGGGGGCACAGGTCATTATTATGGATCGTTTCGGCAATCCGATAACGGATACGAACGATAGAGAGTATATCGTGGACTCCTACAAAGGGGCTGTAGCCATATCCGATATCGATGGCGATGGCTATCTCAATCTCATCTCCGCCGGCACGGCGGCAGGGCAGGGCTATAGCACCATATACAACTGGAAAATCGGAAAGATGCTCGAAAAGGGGCAGAGGCCGAGAGTGGGTAGAAGCCAGCTTTTCGGTTCGGATGCGAAGATAAGGAATTTCGTGGAGAGGTTCTACCGTACGATACTCGAGCGCTCCCCCGATGCCGGGGGGCTCAACGACTGGACAGAGAGGCTCAAAAGCGGTATATTCGCCGGCTCGGATGTGGCCAGAGGTTTCATCTTCTCCCAGGAGTTCTACAACAGAGATACCAGCGATGAAGAGTTCGTGACCATACTCTATCGCGCCTTCTTCGACAGGGAGCCCGATGCGGGTGGCTTCGCCGGCTGGATGCAAAAGCTCAAAGATGGAGCCAGCCGCTACGAAGTGCTCGACGGTTTCCTCTACTCCATGGAGTTTGGAAATCTATGCAGGCAATACAATATAATTCCGGTGAAGTAAAATATGAAAAAAATCTATATAGACTGTAGCTATCTAAGCGAGCACGCCCACCTCAATACGGGTATCCAGAGGGTAGTGAGAAAAGTGGTGGAGAATCTCTATGAAATCGCTCCCGAAAGAGGCTATGAGATCAGATTATCTACTCTCAGAGACGGTTATGCCAGGGAGTTGGCGAAGGATGCGATATATCCGAAAGAGGAGAATCCTCTGCGCGAGTCGTGGAAAGCATCTCTCAAGGAGTATCTGAAAAATCTCTACTACCATACCCGTCTGTGGTTTTCGGCGCTCATACCGTGGGAGCCTTTTGCGCGCTTCATCCTCAGCCCGAGAAACAGCTTCGGGCTCAACTATATCCTCTACAACTATCTCTACAAACCTCTCGTATCCATAGTGGCCAAAAAGGAGGCGGGAGCACTATTTTCGGAAAAAGAGCGCGTCCCCATGGAGATAGAGAAGGGAGATATACTTCTGCTTCTCGATTCGTCGTGGTATATGAACATATGGCCTGCGGTGGAGGAGTTTGCGCGCAAGGGGGCGATGGTGCAGATGGTGCTCTACGACCTCATACCCATCACCCATCCGCACTTTTGCGACGACTTTCTCGCCCATGTCTTCAGAGAGTGGATAGACGACAGTCTCGAGAGAGTGGACGGCTATATCGCCATCTCGAAGACGGTCATGGCCTCTTTGAAAGAGTATGCCTGCGACAAGGGTGTCGATATCGAAGAGGGCTGTATCGACTATTTCTATCTCGGTGCCGATTTCAAAGATTCTCTTTTCGGTAAAGCTGAGGTGAGGAAGGAGCTCCAGAGGCTTCTGGGCGAGCGCGATACCTACCTCTGCGTCTCCACTATCGAGCCGCGCAAGAATCATGCCTATCTTCTCGATGTCTTCGATAGACTCTGGCGCAAGGGGGTGGATCTCAATCTCCTCTTCATAGGCAGGAGAGGGTGGAAGGTCGAAGAGCTCATCGAGCGCATAACGACCCATCCCGAGAAGGGCAAAAGGCTCTTCTACTACGACGATATAGACGATGCCGAACTCGACTACGCATACAGCCACTCGAAGGCTCTGCTCTTCGCTTCCGTCGTAGAGGGCTTCGGTCTGCCTCTTATAGAGGGGATGGTCAAAGGCCTGCCCGTACTCGCTTCCGACACTCCCATACATAGAGAGGTGGGTGGCGAGAGAGTGAGATATTTCGATATCGCCTCCGTGGAGTCCCTAGCCAAGATGATAGAAGATATCCAAAGCGCAGAGGGCGATAGTCGTAGCGAGGGCTACGAGTGGATGAGCTGGAGGAGCAGTAGCGAAATGCTCCTGCGCAAAATTCAAAAGCTATCAAGCGAGTGCGGGGCGCAGGGGTGAAGATAGCTTTCGGGCTGAGTAAATTGCTTGCCGACAGCCGAAAGGGTAGGCTCGACGGGCTGGGGGTATATGCACGGGAGCTATATAGAGCCTTCCGTGCAAGCGCGGAGGTAGAGAGGCTCTACCCTTTCTGTTTCGGCACAAAGTGCGGGGAGGATGGTGAAGATATCTGCAAAAGCCCTCTAAGCTTCGAGCTCCACGCTCTGCTCCACTACGCTCTGAAGCTCCCCTTCGACGATATTGGAGACTGTGTCGCCCGGGCCGATATCGTATTCGCCCCCGACCACCATATACCCTATGTCGGCAAAAAACCGGTAGTGGCCACTGTGATGGATATCATACCCATAATCGAACCGGCCTGGGCCTCGCCCGGGCTTTTGCGTCCCGTCAAAAATGGACTTTTCGCCGAGAGTATAAGGGGGGCGGAGCGGATAATCACCGTCTCGCAGCACAGCAAGAGGGATATAGTCGAATATATCGGCGTAGCCGGGGAGAGGATATCCGTGGTACCGCTCGGTGTGGATGAGAGATTTCGGGGAGAGTACCCGGAGGAGGAGATAGAGGCGCTATTGAGGCGCTATCGCATAGGAAGAGGCTTTTTCCTCTTCGTCGGTACCATCCAGCCGCGCAAAAATCTACGCAGAGCCCTGGAGGCTTTCTCCTCCCTCCCCGAAGATATACGAAGGGCACACCCCTTCGTGGTCGCGGGTCAGTACGGCTGGAGTGCCCGAGAGGATATGGCGCTTCTGCTCGAGTTGCAGGCGAAGGGTTGTGCGAAGTGGCTCGATTATGTCGGCGACGACGAACTGCCGATACTCATGCGCTGTGCCGAAGCACTCGTCTATCCGTCGCTATACGAAGGCTTCGGCCTTCCCGTGATAGAGGCTTTCGCAGCCTCCTGCCCTGTGATAGCCTCCCACTCCTCTTCCATACCGGAAGTGGCCGCAGAGGCCGCACTCTATATAGATCCTCTCTCCCCCTCCTCCATCGCCGCCGCCATGCAAAAGATTGCAGGCGACGACTCTCTCGCAGGCTCACTCGCAAAAAAGGGGAGAGAGAGAGCCCAGCGATACAGCTGGCAGAAAGCTGCATCGGCACACATAGAGGCTATAAGCGCAATCGACGGGCTATATTGATTGATATAAAGATAAACTCCGATTAAGTTTTTTTGCTGTAACATTAGTCCGAGACATCTTGAATCACGCGTGAGCTCCGCTTCTATTGACAAGGCGGCGGAGTTTGAGATATAATGATGCTCGAAACAATATTCGTAAAGGAGTTTACATGACATTTAGCAACGAGGACATAGCCAAGCTCTATGTGGCATACTTCAACAGAGCGCCAGACGCATCTGGCCTTATCTACTGGACACAAAATTCCGAACTCAACAGTCTGGACGAGATAGCGCATAGCTTCGCCGATCAAGAGGAGACTCACAACAAATATCCCGACACACTCACAGACGCGGAATTTGTAAATACGATCTACAACAACCTCTTCGGCAGAGATGCGGAGAAGGCTGGTCTCGACTACTGGGTAGAGCAGCTCGAAAAGGGTAATGTAGATAGACCCCATATGATAGAGGCTGTTACCTATGGAGCTCAAGATGGCGACGAAGGTAACGACAAGACTATCTTGGAAAACAAAACCAAAGTCGCACTCTATTATTCTGTAGAGAAGGCTCTCGAGGGTGCCGACTTCGATCTGAGCAAAGTCACCGATGACGAACAGAGTGTGACGGATGCCGAAGCCGAAATAGATGTGATCAATGCTCAAACTTTCGAATTGACGACTGGAAGTGACGAGTTTAGCGGCGGAACGGGCAACGATACCTTTGTAGGTACCATTGCATCTATAAGCAGCGACAATACGCTACAAAAAGGCGACAAGCTCGACGGTGGCAAGGGTGAGGATACGCTCCAAGTCAAAGCTGCAGGAGATTTCACGGGCTTTAGCACTGGATATGCCAAAGATATCGAAGTTGTCGATATAAAGAACCAAAAGTACGGTACGCTCAACTATAGCCTCAAGGGTGTTGACTCTATCGAGAAGGTCAAGATCGATACGAACGATCAAGATATCAATATCAAAGATATAAGCAAAGAGAGATCGGAAGAGCACACGTCTG
>OFBW01000098.1_pt1 | contig 11941 bp, 15 predicted proteins | sample 1520701 | NCBI WGS metagenome assembly OFBW01 (sample SAMEA3696450, study PRJEB22514) | metagenome | biome: water; feature: marine; material: hydrothermal vent | place: Pacific Ocean | collected 2014-08-16 | depth 1514 m
TCGTTCTTACTGGTATTCTTGGAAACTACTTTGGTTACCCCATACTTGAAAAGATAGCAGTTCTTATAGTTGTTCTTTTCATATTCCATTCAGGTTTCGAGATAATGTTAGGCTCTCTAAAGGTCATTCTTGATGCTTCTATAGATAGAGAAACCCTTGATAAAATCAAGGAAATAATGCTTTCCTATCCTCTTGTTTCCAGAGTTAAGTCGATAACCGGAAGGAGCTCTGGAAGCTACAAGTTCATTGAAGCAGAAGTTGGTGTCTCCACAGATAGCCTTGAAAAGGCTCACAATCTCATTCATGAAATTGAGGAAAGGATAAAGCGGGATGTCCCCTTCATAGAAAAGATAATTATTCATTTCGAACCAGAAGAGAGAAGCGACATTATCTATGCTATTCCCATTGAAGAAGATGAAAAGAGAGTTTGTGGGAGGTTTGGGGAATGCTCAAAAATTCTCCTGCTCAAAAAAGAGAAAAACAACTTTGAGGAGTTGGCACTTCTGAAAAACCCAGCTTCCAATATGAAATTTGGTAAATGCATCGAGTTGGTGGAGTTTCTCATTTCAAAGGGTGTTAACTGTATCGCTGTCAATTCATTACCTATTGGAAAAGGTGTAATTTTTGCCCTTTCTAACTATGGAATAGGTATGAAGCTGATACCCGAGGAAGAACTCACCCGCTTTATAGAAAAATTGAAACAGGATCCTGTCTGTGAACCACCACTTGCTGTCTGGAATAGATTTGCCTGTGATATCTCCCAAGGAGGAGCCAGTGAAAGCAATAGAGCTTATAGAAAGGGATAGGATAGCTTCTCACCTTACCGTTGCTGTCTTTGTTGACATGCAAAACATTTACTACGGGGCAAAAAATACACTAAAGAAAAAGGTTGATTTTCAAAGGCTACTTGAGTTGGGGGTAAGAGGAAGAAAACTTTACAGAGCCATAGCCTATTTAGTTAATCTTGACAGGGTAAATCAGGACAGCTTTATCTACGTCTTGAAAAACTTAGGATATGAAATTAAGCTCAAAGAACCAAAGAAATTTTACAGCTGGGACAAAATAGAATACAAAGCCGACTGGGACATGGGTATAGCCATTGATGCCATTGCAATGGCTGAAAATGGAAAGATTGATGTTGTTGTTTTAATGAGTGGTGATGGCGATTTTGTTGATCTTATAAACTTTTTAAAAGCAAAAGGAATAAAGGTAGAAGTAATCTCTTTTCGAGCTATAACTGCAAAAGAACTCATTCAGGCTGCTAACGAATATATTGACCTTGGAGAAATGGGTGATTACATCGTATTAGAGGAGAAGGAAGATGAAAACCATGGCAATTCCAGCAGGTCCATTTCTGGTTAATACGCTTCTTATCTGGGATGAAAAGACCAGAGAAGCTCTTATCGTTGACCCCGGGGACAGGAGATCTCTGGAAGAGATAGAGGACAAAGTTTTCAGAGAAGAACTTCAGATTAAGTACATAGTCAATACCCACGAACATCCCGATCATACAGCGGCTAACGCCTGGGCAAAGCTAAAGTTCCCGAAAGCTAAACTCATCATGCACCCGGAAGCAGCAGGAAACCTCTCCTTCTGGATTGAAAGCGAACTTGGAGAGATGGCAGGTGCGGAGTATTCTCCACAACCCGATGAAACTGTAGAAGAAGGAGACGAAATAAAATTGGGAAATTACTCCTTCAAGATTATTCATGCTCCAGGTCATTCTCCCGGTAGTATTGTTCTTTATTCACCGGAAGTAAATATGGCAATAGTAGGGGATCTGATATTTAAAGGAAGCATAGGTAGATATGACCTGCCGATGAGCAACTACAACGATCTTCAACGCTCAATAGTGAAAGTTCTGAACAGCCTCAACCCGGATACAACTCTTGTTCCGGGACACGGTCCAAGAACCACAGTAAAAGAAGAACTAAGTACCAATCCATTTATAAGAGAGATTCTGGGATGACAGCAGGTACACACATCTTAGGTGGAATCCTTCTTGCAGCACTTTTCCATCTACCTGTAATCCCTGCTGCATTTGGAAGCGTCTTACCCGATATCGATTTAAAAAAAGGTTTACCTAAAAGACAGAACAGAACGCTCTTTAACTCCCATAGAGGAATAACCCATCATGTTGCGATACCTATAACTTTGATTCTGCTTTCTCTTTATTTCAGGGATAACTACAGCTATGAGCTGGGACGCTACCTGCTCTCTTTTTCTATTGGTTATGTTTCACACATTCTCCTCGATATCTTAAACCCTCTGGGAGTACCTTTTACTTTAAAATATTATCCAAGGCTTTCTTTAAAGTTTGTTCGCTCAGGGAAGTTTGGAGAGATTTTTGTTATACTTACCCTGCTTACAATACTTATCTATTTCATTGATTCTGGAGAACTCAGCTATGCAAACTTTATAGATAAAGACATCTTTGAGATTTTAAAGAAATTAATCGAGGAGGTCAGAGGATGAAGTTCTTCATAGATACTGCTGACATTAATGAAATAAAAGCAGCCATGGAAATGGGAATGGTTGATGGAGTTACCACCAATCCAACCTTGATTTCAAAGACTGGAAGACCTTTCCTTGAAGTTGCAAAGGAAATCATTGAAACTGTTCCCGGTCCTGTAAGTCTTGAAGTGGTTAGCCTTGATACTCAGGGCATGGTAGATGAAGCAAGACAACTTGCAAAACTTGGAGACAACGTTGTTATAAAAATACCTATGACAACAGAAGGGTTGAGAGCAGTCAAAATACTTTCCGAAGAAGGAATAAAGACAAACGTTACTCTTGTTTTTTCACCTCTTCAAGCACTTCTTGCAGCCAAAGCTGGAGCTACTTTCGTTTCTCCTTTTGTTGGAAGGCTTGATGATATTGGTCATGATGGAATGGAGCTAATTGCCCAAATCGTTCAGATATATGACAACTACGGATTTGATACGGAAATCATTGTTGCAAGCATCAGGCATCCTCAGCACGTTCTTCAAGCAGCTATCATGGGAGCAGATATTGCAACAATTCCGTTTAAGGTTATAAAGCAGCTTGCAAAGCATCCTTTAACAGATGTTGGAATTGAAAGGTTCTTAGAGGATTGGGCAAAAGTGCCTGATAAGGATGCAATCTTTAAATAGCAGTTGAAGAAGAAGTTCGAGTAGCGGCAAGCCGCTACTCAATTATTTCAAGAACTGCTCTTTTGCCCATTTTTGTTGCAGCAGCAGAAAGAAGAGTTCTTAATGCCTTTGCTGTTCTTCCCTGCCTTCCAATGACTTTCCCAAGATCTTTTGGATCAACTTTGAGCTCAATAACAACTGTTCTTTCTCCCTCTGTTTCTGCAACATAGACAGCGTCAGGATTGTCAACAAGCCTCTTTGCTACGCACTCCACCATCTCTTTTAGAGCAGACATTTTCTACCTCCTTACTGAACTACTCTCTTGAGGAGAGCAGCAACTCTGTCTGTAGGTTGAGCTCCCTTTGCAAGCCACTCTTTTACCTTTTCGACATCAACCTGGAGCTCTTTAGACTTTGGGTTATAAGTCCCAAGAATATCTACTGCTCTTCCATCTCTCTTAGACATACTCTCAGCAACTACAATCTTGTAAATAGGAAGTTTCTTTCTTCCCATCCTTTTAAGTCTGATCTTAACCAAGGCACTCCTCCTGCATTATCAGAGTTTTGAGTGGTAATTTTATTCCAAAAGAAATTTAGTTCAAGTTTACATAAAGGGAAAGGGAAATCTTCCTCCCTTCTTTGCCATTTTCTTCTGCATCTTCTTCATCTGTTTCATTGCCATCTTCGCCTGAACAAACTGTTTTATAAGCGCATCAACTTCTTTAACAGAAGTTCCACTACCTCTTGCAATTCTTCTTTTCCTGCTGGCGTTTATAATTGCGTGGTTTCTTCTCTCTTCAGGAGTCATTGAGTTTATTATCGCTTCAATCCTTTTCAGTTTTTTATCATCTATTGCTTTCTCAAGCTGTTTGAGCATTTTTTGACTTGAGAGTCCAGGAATCATCTTGATTATCTGCTGGAGAGGTCCAAGCCTCTGAATCATTCTTAGCTGCTGTCTGAAATCTTCCAAGGTAAACTCCCCGGAGAGGAGCTTTTCCTGCATAGAAAGTGCCTCTTTCTCATCTATCACTTCTTGAGCTTTCTCAACCAGAGAGACAATGTCTCCCATTCCCAGAATTCGTGATGCCACTCTGTCAGGATAGAAAGGCTCAAAATCATCAATTTTCTCACCAACACCGGCAAACTTTATGGGTTTTCCTGTAACACCCTTAACAGATAAAGCAACCCCTCCCCTTGCGTCTGAATCCATCTTTGTCAGGATAATTCCGTTCATTCCAACTCTTTCATTGAAAGCCTTTGCAATGTTTACTGACTCCTGACCGGTCATTGCATCAACAACAAAGAGGGTTTCATCAGGAACAACTTTTTCTTTTATTCTCCTTGCTTCTTCAAGCATCTCCTCATCTATGTGGAGTCTTCCTGCTGTGTCAACAATGAGAATTTCGTATCCTTCTTCCTTTGCTTTTCTCAGGGCATCTTCTGCAATCTTTACAGCATCTTTTTCATTCTCTTCAAGGAAAACAGGCACTCCAATCTGATCTCCAAGTTTTTTGAGCTGGAGCATTGCAGCAGGTCTGTAAACGTCTGCAGAGGTCAAAAGAACCTTTTTTCCCTGCTTTTTCAGGTAGTTTGCAAGTTTTGCTGCTGTTGTTGTCTTTCCAGAACCCTGAAGACCTATTAGAAGAATAACAGAGGGTTTTCCCTTTAGGTTGAGCTTTTCAGCTTCTCCACCTAAGGTTTCAACCAGCTCATCGTGAACTATCTTTACAAGCTGCTGGGCAGGGTTTACACCTTTTATTACCTTAGCTCCAAGGGCTTTTTCTTTTATGTCCTTTATAAACTTTGAAACAACTCTATAGTTCACGTCAGCTTCAAGAAGGGCAAGCTTTATCTCTCTAAGACCCTTTTCAAGGGTTTCTTCATCTATTCTTCCTTTCCTACCAATTTTCTCTATTGCAGACTGAACCTTTTCTGCTAAAGCATCAAACATCAACTACCTCCTATTCGAGCGGGATTTCCACACCGGCTGCTGCTTCTACAAATCTATCTCTCCAGATTTCTTTGAAAAGTTCTATTCCTCTCTCCCCTGTACAGTGACAGGGAGCAACAAAACGAGTAAACCTTTTAAGTTCTTCAGCCACTTCAATAATCCTCTCGTCCGCTGATTTATAAAGGTGAAATCCACCGACTATGAGAAACAGTTCCTCTCCACATATTGTTACAGCTTTCTTAGCTATTTCGACTATTCCAGGATGAGAGCAGCCTGTCAACAGAAGGAAACCTTCCGCTGTACTAACTATCAATGAATGCTCATAGGCAGGTTTTTCCATTCCTGTTGTCATTATTCCTGTAGAGATTGCCCTCTCCGATATGTAAGTTGGAGCTGATATTGGAACACAAACAACACTCTCCGGCAGGTTTTCTTCAAACTCCGGACAATCGGGTTCAGGGATGAAAAGTTCAAAATTTCTATTTTTCTCCAGAAGGTAAGGCAAGCCTCCGGTATGATCCCAGTGATTGTGGGAGATGAAAACAGTATCTATTTCTGAAGGGTCTATTCCAAACTTTTCTATGTTCTCTGCAAGAACTTCTGGTTTTGCCCCTGTATCAAAAAGTATCGTTTCTTCGGAAAGCTCCACAAGGGCAGAAAATCCCCAGTCTGGAGCAAAGTCATTAACTGCCGTGTTATCGTAAAGAATCTTCAGATTTTCCATTTCTAACCTCATTTGTTATTTTTCTACTGCAGTCAATTTATGCAATTTGTTAGAATTTGCCTATATTATAGTCTGTTCTGAACGCCCGGGTGGCGGAATTGGCAGACGCGCAGGACTCAGGATCCTGTGGGAGCAATCCCGTGCGGGTTCAAATCCCGCCCCGGGCACCAATAAAATAGAGAAGTCATCAAAAGTAATATTTTATGGAGCCGTTATGGTAGAAAAAATCGCAAAATTCATGCTTGAGAATGACAAGGTCGCAGTCTGGCTGAACGTTGAGCTTATTGAAGTAAAAAAGAGTTATGCAAAAATTGCCATGGTTGTTAGAGAAGATATGTTGAATGCTGCAGGAATCTGCCAGGGAGGAGCTATCTTTTCACTTGCAGATTTTGCCTTTGCTCTTGCATCAAACAGCTACGGAAAAGTAGCCCTTGCGACTTCTGCAAACATAAATTTTGCGAATCCTGCTTTTAAAGGCGAGAGGCTTATAGCCGAGGCAAAGGAATTAAATAGAACAAGAAGAACTGGACTTTATCAGATAGAAGTAAGAAAGGAAGAAAATAACCAACTCGTTGCGCTATTTACAGGGCAGGTGTTCATCAAAGATAAAGAGATTCTACCTTAGTAGGAAGTGTAAAGTAGTTCACAAAATAATGGGAAGCTTTGGCTTCCCCTTATTTAATTATTTTTATCCCTTTTGTATATGGCATCCTCTACAGTCCATTTTGGTCTTCCGATCGCCTTCTACTTCTACAGGGACAAATTTACTGCAGTGGTATTCGTTTAAAAGTTCTACTGTCTTCCTGGCCACGCTACCTGAAAGTCTTGCACATCTTTCTGATCTTTCTTTACTATTGTAGGCTATTTTTCTTTTAAAATGATTGGTTGCAGCTTCGCACCAATTCATAACAGATACATGGCACAGAGGAGAATTGGAAACACTTTCAGGATAGGTCTTTTTCCCTTCCGGTGTAAAATTAGGAAGTTTCGCTTTTGTATACCAGTCGAACAATGTGTTTATAACTTTTGCGTAATCTTTACAAGTCAATGTAATTATTCCACATGCACCGTTTAAAGCTCCACACACTGTTCCCCAGCCAACGATTCCGCCTTTGCCGTACACGTAAAGCTCGGATGGTATACAGGTGTATGGCTCTCCAACTTTTTCTTTAAGCTCATCAAGTATTGAAGCAAATACGGCATATGCACAATGCCCCTTGTGGTAATAGTTGTAAGCTCTTTTAGCAACTTTCTCTGGATCAAGCTTTACGTATGGGTATGGAAGTTCCATTTGTTGATGGCTTTTTACTCCTCTTGCCAGCACAACACTATTTCCCGCTGTAAAACCAACTGCAACGCCTAATCCAGCTTTTAAGCTGTCCTTCAAAAAGTTTCTCCTATCCACACTATCCTCCTTTATCTGGAACTTCACAGTGCAGTAAAAAACTATTTCTCATTTTCAGAGGAATAATTTACTTTACTTTTCACAATAAGCAATGGCTTGGTAGAGGCTTTTATTATATCTACAATTTCTCCTATCTTGAAGAAAGATAAGGATCCGGCAGAAACACCAAGGACAACAAGCTTTATGTCGTTTTCCTCTGCATAAGACGAAATTACCTCACTAAGTTCGCCCGGGACTATAGAAATAAATGCTTTTATACCTTCTTCTTCAAATTCTCTGGCAACTTCTTGAAGTTTTCGGAACGTCCTTTTCAGTCCATCAACATATCCTTCACTCATAGAAGCTTTCAGGGCTTCTATCATTTCCTCAGAATTGTAATTTCCCTTTGGAATTAACCCCCATTCAGAAGGAACCATAACGTAGAGAAGGTGTACTTCCATACATCCTGCATCTTTTAATTTAAAAATATACGGCTTTGCCTCCAGACTTGCTTTTTCTAAATCTATCGGATAAAGAATCTTTCGGAAAAGCATTACTCCTCCATCTTTTTAACGATTAAAACAGGACAGTTTGCATTCCTTATTACGTCAGTTGAAACACTTCCAAGGATTATCTCTGTAAGTAAACCTTTACCGTGGGCTCCCATAACTATCAACTTTACACTCTCTTTATCTGCTACTTTTACAATCTGACGAGGAATATTTCCGTATTTCAGGTAAAGCTTGGCAGACAGCTCTCTTTTTTCCAGCTCTTGCTTTATAGCCTCCAGCCTTTCAACTATTGATGTCACGTATTCCTGATCAACTTCTGGAAGAATTTTGAAAAGTTCTTTTTCTCTCAAAAGATCTGCTCCATCAGGAAGTTCGATCGATAGATCATCAACAACATGAACAACAATAACTTCTTTTGCTCCTGCTTCCTTTAATTTCTTAACATAGTCAAGAGCATATTCAGCAAGCGGAGAAAAATCCGTTGAATAAAGAACTTTTTCAAAGAGTGGCATCTCTCCCTCCTAAGTAATAGCAAACTGATTGATATCAAATATTGGTTTAACTAACAGCTTATTTATTAGTTTACCATTTTTTTCCACTACCACCTCAACAGAAGGTTCTTCTTTCGCGTCAGAGTATCTCGCAACAATACCGGCTGCTGTTTTAATCTGAGATAGTTCAGGTTCTATCTTACATCTCAAAATAGCAGTAGGACCAGGCACCCCAGGAGTCCACAGCAAGAAATCACCTTCTCTACGATATTCTCTTAAGAGATCATTTTCTTTCTTATTCCTGCCGATAACAAGTTTACAATTCCCAATCCTGAGGTGTCTTCCAATCCTTAGAAGCCTTACATTTTCCCATGTTAATTCATCGTTATCCATTAAATCTTTCACTTTCTTTGCAAAAGCTTGTTCTGTTAGGAGGCACCCTCCTGCGGGAGTTGGAAGATTTTCAAGATTCACTTCTAACTTTTCCAGAATCTCTGGATATCTTTTCCTTGAACGTCCTTTTAAATCCAGAAGCTTTTCCCTTTCAACTATACCTTCTTCTTCATAAAGTGTCGGAGGAAGCAACTTGCCGGATAGAGGTCTTAGAATTCTTCTCTTCAATCCAGAAAGCTTCTCTATTTTTCTAAAAGCATCTAAATTCTGAGACATCGGTCTCTGACCAAGAACTTCGCCGGTAGCGATAATGTTATTTCCAGCTATCTCTTTAAGTTTTCTCAACATATAAGCCTTACAGTCAATACAGGGATTAATGTTTTTTCCATATCCATAAACAGGATTTTTTAGCATTTCCAGATAGTCATCCCCTGCTTCTATGATTTTCAGCTCTATACCAAGTTTTTCTGCTAGTTCCTTTAGCTCTTCCAGGTTTTTCTGGAAAAAGGGAGAAGTTATATGAACTCCAACAACTTCATATCCTGAATTCTTTAAAAGCTTTGCAGCAATGATGCTGTCCAGACCTCCAGAAAAAAGAAGGTAAACCTTTTTTCTTCCCATAGACATAACTCCCGATTTGATTTAATTTAAAAGTAGGATGATATCAGGAAAAGGAGGAAGGGATGGCAACTCTAAGACTGAACATGATAGGTGACGGTATTGACCTGACAGGAGCTATCAAAAGCATACTGGAGGAGAAATTTAGAAAACTTGAGAAGTATTTAGGAGACGACGATAGAAGAGAATTTTTTGCGGACATAATTGTAAAAAAAGAAAAGTATCGCTCTTCTGTAGAAATTATTATTTACCACGTTTTTGACCACACATTGATTATAAAGAAGGAAACTGATGACCTTTATACAGCTATCGATTACGTTATAGATGCAGCTGAAAAGCAGTTAAGGAGGCTAAAGGATAAAGTCAGGACTGAAGCCAGAAGGGAAGCCCAGAAAAACTCTTTCAAAAGAGGTATTACTGTTGGAGAAGAAAAAGAGGTTGTCGAGAAACCCATTGAAATCATTGAGGAAGAGCCTGAGCTTTATAAGCCGATTTCTGTAGAAGATGCTGTAGTTAAACTCCTTGATTCAAACAGGGAGTTTGTTATTTTCTGTAATGTAGAAACGGGAAACGCAACTGTTGTATATAAAAGAAAAGATGGAAACGTAGGATTGATAGAGATGCCTTCCTGCAGGTAACCTCTATTTGCCCTTATTCAATTTTCTCCCCCTCAGAGGGGGAGTTTACTCTACCTTCAAAACAGCAAGGAACGCTTCCTGAGGAACTTCAACTTTTCCAAGCATCTTCATTCTTTTTTTACCTTCTTTCTGTTTTTCAAGGAGCTTTTTCTTACGGGTCACGTCGCCACCGTAACATTTGGCAAGGACGTCTTTCCTTAAAGCCTTAACGTTTGAACGGGCAATAATTTTATTCCCAATGGCAGCCTGAATGGCAACCTCGAAGAGCTGTCTGGGGATTATCTCCTTAAGCTTATCAACAAGCTGCCTTCCCCTCTGGTATGCTTTATCCTTGTGAACTATAACAGATAGAGCATCTACAGGTTTTCCATTTATCAGAATGTCGAGTTTAACAAGTTCAGAAGGTCTGTAACCTGCAAATTCGTAATCAAATGACGCATAACCTCTCGAAACAGACTTTAACTTATCAAAGAAATCAAAGAGAATCTCTGAAAGTGGCATATCGTATCTCAGCTCAACTCTGCTCTGGTCAAGGTATGTGAAACCTGTCTGAATACCTCTCCTGTCCTGACAGAGCTGCATAATCGGACCAACGTAGTCAGCAGGAGTAATAATTGAAGCTGTGATGTAAGGCTCTTCTATTTTCTCAATTTTTTCTCGTGGTGGCATCTCTGCTGGATTCTGAACATCTAAAACAGTTCCATCATTAAGGTAAACTTTATAAACAACGCTTGGAGCAGTTGCTATTAACTCAAGCCCAAATTCCCTTTCAAGCCTTTCTTTTATCACTTCCATGTGGAGAAGCCCAAGGAAACCACACCTGAAACCAAATCCAAGAGCAGCTGAAGTTTCAGGTTCAAAGAAGAGTGCTGCATCATTTAGTTTCAATTTTTCAAGAGCTTCTTTTAAAGCTTCATACTGATCAGAATCCACAGGGTAGAGTCCTGCAAAAACCATCGGCTTGGCTGGTCTAAATCCAGGACATGGTTCTTCTGTTGGATTTTCAGCATCAGTTATCGTATCTCCAACCTGAGTATCTTCAATATTCTTAATGTTTGCCGCTATCCAGCCAACTTCTCCTGCACCAAGGCTATCAAGCTTCACCATGTTTGGAGACTGGGTTCCTACCTCAACAACTTCAAATTCTTTATTATTTGACATCAGTTTGATTCTCATCCCGGGTTTGATAACCCCATCGTAAACTCTGATGAAAGGAATAACTCCCTTGTAGTTATCATAGAAAGAATCAAAAATCAGAGCTTTCAATGGCTTGTCAGGAGAACCAGAAGGAGGTGGAACTCTTTTAACTATCGCATCAAGAATTTCCTTTATTCCAATTCCTTCTTTGGCAGATGCAAGAATTGCTTCTTCTGGATCAAGACCTAAAACATCAGCAATCTGCTCTTTTACCCATTCAACATTGGCACCTGGAAGGTCAATCTTGTTTATAACCGGAATAATCTCCAGTCCAGCATCGAGAGCTAAGAAAAAGTTGGCAATAGTTTGAGCTTCTATTCCCTGTGTTGCGTCAATGACGAGAAGAGCTCCTTCACAGGCAGAAAGGCTTCTTGAAACTTCATAAGTAAAGTCAACGTGTCCGGGAGTGTCTATGAGGTGCATTGTGTAGGTTTTACCATCATCTGCTGTGTACTTCATTCGAACTGCGTTAAGTTTAATGGTAATACCCCTTTCTCTCTCTAACTCAAGAGTATCAAGCATCTGCTCTTTAAGTTCTCTTTTTGAAACTGTTCCCGTATATTCAAGAAGCCTATCCGCAAGGGTTGACTTTCCATGGTCTATATGAGCAATTATGCAGAAGTTCCTTATAAGTTCCTGGTTCATAGAACTCCCTCTGAAAGTTTTAGACTAAGTGAAATATAGGAATTTTTTTCTTATTTACAACAAGCCCTAAATTGTTAGGTAAAACCTGCTCTATTCTTTATATTTCTTCTGCCAATCTTGAAAGTTTGTAGGCGACAAACTTTCTAACTCCTTAAAGCGTTTTCAATAGCAACTCTAACTCTAAATATGGCAAATATAAATCCGAAGAGGGTAATCAGACTTCCAGTTTCCTGTTCATCTTAATTCCTTCTACAGGATTTTTATAAAAAAAAGGGG
>OFBW01000099.1_pt1 | contig 11839 bp, 10 predicted proteins | sample 1520701 | NCBI WGS metagenome assembly OFBW01 (sample SAMEA3696450, study PRJEB22514) | metagenome | biome: water; feature: marine; material: hydrothermal vent | place: Pacific Ocean | collected 2014-08-16 | depth 1514 m
CAGGGATTTCCTGCTTTTCAGGCGCAGTGGCATCAGCATGATTATTTACTAGGCAGGCAGTTAGAGCTTAATTATCAGGATAAAAAAACTGTAGGTATTGCTAACGGAGTTAATGAACAAGGGGCATTAATTATCAAGTCAAACAACACAGTGATCGAAGCTTATAGCTCTGAACAAATTCGTTTAATTTAGGGTAAGATTAATTACTCAAAATGACGTCTTATTAATTTATGCAAGAAAATACATTAACCGTTCAGAATATTCGTAAAAAATACGCTAGACGCGAAGTGGTCAGCGATGTTTCTTTTGAAGTTAAATCAGGTGAAATTGTTGGATTATTGGGGCCAAATGGTGCAGGAAAAACTACCTGCTTTTATATTGCTTGTGGTTTAGTGAGGGCGGATAAAGGCCAAGTATTTATTGGCGATATGAAAGTCAGCAAGTTACCGATGCATAAGCGTGCAAAACTCGGTTTGGGTTATTTGCCGCAAGAGCCTTCTATTTTTAGAAAGTTATCTGTTGCAGATAATATTATGGCGGTTTTGGAGTTGAATCCTCAGTTAGACAAAAAGCAAAGAAAGCATCGACTAGAAGAGCTGTTAGCTGAGTTTAACATTGAGCACATTCGTCATATTGATGGATTAAGTCTTTCAGGTGGAGAGCGCAGACGTGTGGAAATTGCCAGAGCATTATCAATGGATCCAAAATTTGTATTGCTAGATGAGCCTTTCGCTGGTGTTGATCCAATCTCAGTGGGCGATATTCAACAAATTATTTATCATCTTCGTGATAAAGGTATTGGTGTTTTAATTACCGACCATAATTATCGAGAAATGTTAGATACTTGTGATCATTCATACGTACTTCATGATGGACAAATTATTGCCAAAGGTAACAAAGAAGAGATCTTATCTAACGAGGATGTGAAAAAAGTCTATTTAGGCGAATCAAACAGTGAGCACTAAAAATTTTATCACGCTTGGCATTGAAAGCTCTTGTGATGAAACCGGCATCGGACTGTACTCATCAGATCAAGGCTTAATCGCCCATCAATTATTTTCTCAGGTGGAAATGCATGCCGAATATGGTGGCGTGGTGCCAGAGCTAGCTTCACGCGATCATATTCAACGCACCATTCCTTTAATCAAAGCAGTCTTATCTGAAGCAAAGCTTCAACTCAGCGATATTAGTGGTATTGCTTATACGGCGGGCCCGGGTTTGGCTGGGGCTTTATTGGTAGGTTCATCAGTTGCTAAAAGCTTGGCTTGGAGTCTCAATATTCCCGCCTTGGCAGTGCATCACATGGAGGGGCATTTATTAGCGCCACTACTGGAAGAAACACAACCACAATTTCCCTTTGTGGCGTTGTTGGTATCTGGTGGGCACACCTTGTTGGTGGATGTGAAAGGTATCGGCGATTATCAAATATTAGGCGAGTCTTTAGACGATGCAGTGGGTGAAGCTTTTGACAAAACAGCCAAGATTTTAGGCTTGGGTTATCCAGGCGGACCAGCATTAGCAGCGTTAGCTGAACAGGGCGACGAAACACAGTTTAGATTCCCAAGGCCGATGACCGATCGCCCAGGGTTAGAGTTTAGTTTCAGTGGACTTAAAACTTTTGCACGTAATACGTTTGCTAAACATCCAGAGCAAAAAGCCGACATTGCCAAGGCTTTTGAAGTAGCAGCCACACAAACCTTAATGATCAAATGCAGGCGTGCATTAGAGCAAACACATTATTCAACCTTAGTGGTGGCTGGTGGCGTCAGTGCCAACCAATCACTACGTCAGGTTCTAGATGCAATGGGCAAAAAACTAGGCGTGGAAGTCTTTTATCCAAGGCAAGAATTTTGTACCGACAATGGTGCGATGATCGCTCTTGCTGGCCATTTAAGATTAGTCAAAGGGCAAGTGTCCTCTGGCAGTGAAATCACCATTAAGCCAAGATGGAGTTTAGAAGAGCTAGAAGCAGTATGAGTCAACTGTCTAAAATTTTTACCCGAGCATCCACTGGTATGGATGCGCCTTTAGTGACAATTGAAGTGCATATCTCCGGCGGTTTACCGAGCTTCGCGATTGTTGGTTTGCCAGAAGGTGCGGTTAAAGAATCAAAGGATCGTGTACGCAGTGCGCTGATGAATTCCCAATTTAAATTTCCCAATCGACGAATTACCGTGAGTTTGGCGCCAGCGAACTTACCCAAAAGTGGTGGGCGTTATGACTTGCCTATTGCGCTGGGCGTGTTGATTGCCTCTGGGCAACTTAAACCCAAGCTTGATATGACTAAGTTTGAATTTTTTGGTGAGTTAGGGCTTGATGGCTTGTTACGATCTACTGAGGGCTTGTTGCCTGCTATTGTAAAGGCAACTAATAATCAACATGCTCTAGTGATTCCAAAAGATAATCAACATCAGGGCGCATTGGTTGAAACCGCTTCGATTTATCCGTGTGGGCATTTGTTAGAGGTTTGTGGTTTTTTACAAGGTGTATCAACTGTTGAAAAATCACAAGTTGATGTTCAAAGTTCTGTCATTTATGACAAAGATTTTTCTCAAGTAAAGGGACAATATTATGCCAAACGTGCTTTAGAAATTGCCGCCGCTGGTGGGCATAATATTTTGTTGATTGGCCCGCCGGGCTCAGGCAAGACCATGCTTTCTGAAAGATTGCCATCGATCATGCCACCATTAACCACGGATAAAGCACTAGAGCGTGCCTCGATTTATTCAGTTGCAAACAAGCCATTGAGTTTGGATGACTTGCAAACTCGACCATTCAGATCGCCACACCACTCATCCTCTGCAGTGGCTTTGGTGGGCGGTGGCGCCAATCCAAAGCCTGGTGAAATATCGTTAGCGCATGAAGGTGTGTTGTTTTTAGACGAATTACCTGAGTTTCCACGTCATGTGCTTGAGGTATTAAGACAACCTCTGGAGAATGGCGAAGTGCATTTATCACGCGCCGCACAACAAACCACTTTCCCGGCTAATTTCCAACTGATTGGTGCGATGAATCCCTGTCCTTGTGGGCATTTTGGTGATGGCACCGCTAAGTGTCATTGTACTGAAGACCAAATTGACAAATATCATTCAAAGATATCAGGCCCATTGTTAGATCGAATTGACATGGTATTAGATGTACCACCATTGCCTAAAGCCGTGTTATTGAGTCAATCTAAAGAGCAGATTGAGAGCAGTGAAACCATACGTGCTAGAGTGTTAAGTGCTTATAATAGGCAGCTAGATAGGCAGGGCAAATCGAATGACCAGCTTCAGCCTGATGAAATAGAAAAAACAGTGCCGCTAGATAAGGAAAACACGCAGTTATTAGAAGAAGTGATTGACAAGTTTCAGCTTTCAGCGAGAGCTTACCACCGAATACTTAAGGTTGCTAGAACCATTGCTGATATAGGCAATAGTGAGACGGTTGATAAGCAGCATTTAATTGAAGCTATCGGTTATCGCCGCAACAACAACGCATAAAAATATGATTATTATTCCCGCAATTGATTTAAAAGATGGCCAATGTGTACGTCTAAGACGAGGATTGATGGACGATACTACGGTGTTTTCTGACAATCCAGCTGAGATGGCAGCGCAATGGGTGGAGCAAGGTGCCAAACGCCTACACTTGGTGGATCTTAATGGTGCCTTTGAAGGTAAACCAATTAATGCAGCTAGTGTGACTGAAATCACTAAAGAATTTCCAGACTTGCCGGTACAGATTGGTGGCGGTATTCGTAATATGCAGATTGCTAATACCTACATTGAAGCTGGTATTAGTTATTTGATTATTGGCACCATGGCGGTTACACACCCTGAATTTGTATCAGAACTGTGTCGTGAGTTCCCTGGCAAAATTATTGTTGGTTTAGATGCAAATAATGGCTTAGTCGCTACTGAAGGTTGGGCCAAACAAACTGATTTACATGTGGTAGATTTATCTAAGAAATTTGAGCAAGATGGTGTCAGTTCAATTGTTTATACCGATATTGCCCGTGATGGCATGATGCAAGGAGTGAATGTAGAAGCCACGGCTGATTTGGCTAAACAAACTTCTATTCCTATTATCGCTTCAGGCGGTATTACCAATATGGACGATATTTCAAACTTATTGGTCGAAGCACACCATGGCATTATGGGTGCAATTACCGGCCGTGCAATCTACGAAGGCACGCTAGATTTTGCTAAGGCACAACAGCTTTGTGATGCTAGTTGAAGTTGCTTACGCTTTAGAAAAAAAACAAACCTTACTTGAATTAGAGGTAGATGAAGGCACAACACTCAAACAAGCCGTTGAACTGTCTGGCATTATTGATGCTTATCCTCAAATTGATTTAACTAAAGATAAGACTGGTATTTTTGGAAAAATTGCAAAATTAGACACGGTTTTGCGTGAAAAAGACCGTGTAGAAATCTATCGACCACTGATTGCTGACCCAAAACAAGTACGTAAAGAGCGTGCTGCACAAGGAAAAGCCATGCGCAGTGGTAAAAAAACTTGATTGTTGGTACAATAGCAACCTGATAAATATTTAATTTTAAATGAACGAAGAACAACCTCCCTCGACATTGTCTTTCTTGCAAAGACTAAAAAAACAATTTTTCCATTCGCCACTACAATCTAGTGATGAACTGTTGCAGGCTTTAAAAGAAGCGGAAGAAAGCCATATCATTGATTCACATTCTCGATCTATCATTGAAGGCACCATGCAACTTGAGAATCTAGAAGTGCGCGATGTTATGGTGCCAAAGTCAAAAATGGTACTGATCAAACATACAACTTCAGCCAAAGACTTGCTTAAGATAATGGTCAAATCAGCACATTCTCGATTCCCGGTTTTGAACGCCAAAGAAGATAAAATACAAGGCATTATTTTGGCTAAAGATTTATTGGGGCATTTAGCCAATAATCAGAAAAAAGAATTCAGCTATAAGGAATATTTACGTCCTACAGTTTTGGTGCCAGAAAGCAAAACTTTAGGCGCTTTGTTGAGAGATTTTCAGCAAAAGCATTCGCATATGGCAGTGGTAATGGATGAGTATGGTGAAATCGCTGGACTGGTCACGCTAGAAGATGTGCTTGAGCAAATTGTAGGCGAGATTGAAGACGAACATGATTTTGAAGAAGACAATATCATTGATTTTGGCGAGGGTCGTTATTTACTTAAAGCCAATACTCCGTTAGAAGAATTTAACGAATTTTTTGAAGTTACTTTAGATGCGGACGATGTAGATACTGTGGCCGGCTTTGTCATTACAGGTTTTACTTATCTACCCGAACAAATGAGTGAGATTGATTTGCAAGGGTTTAATTTCAAAGTGCTTAAAACTGACTCTCGCAGACTGCATTTATTAGAAGTCACCAAGATCAACAATAAATAATGGATACCTTAACCATTGTTTTTTTGATGGGCTTGTTAGGCGGTGTACATTGTCTAAGCATGTGTGGCGGTGTGGTTGCTTTGTTGACTTCAGCCTTGCCAGCAGAGCTCAGATCTAACGCTAAACAAACTTCGCTATATCACCTAAATTACAATACTGGTCGAATTCTTAGTTATATCTTAATGGGTGCATTATTTGGATTGGCTGGTGAGTTACTTTCGAACACGCTAAAGATGAGCGCTCTTGATCATGCATTAAGGATTTTCTCAGGTGTGTTAATGGTATTGGTAGGTTTGTACATTGCCAATTGGTATGCAGGCATACAAGTATTGGAAAAAATGGGTGCCAAGCTGTGGACAAAGTTGCAGCCGATTAGTCAAAAATTCTTACCAGTTACCAGCTTAAAAAGTGCTTTTTTAGTTGGTCTATTTTGGGGTGGTATTCCTTGCGGCTTAGTCTATGGTGCGTTGAGTTTTTCTATATTGTCAGGTTCTGCTGTTCAAGGTGGATTGATTATGTTGGCCTTTGGGTTGGGCACACTGCCAAGCTTATTATTAATGGCAGGTTTTTCTTCAAAGCTGAGCGAAGCCATTAAAAAACCATTAGTAAGAAAATTCTCTGGCGCATTGATTATTACTTTGGGTATTTGGGCTTTGTGGATGCCGGCCAAATCATTAATAGTTGATTTCCAACATTCGCAACAAACAACTGAATTTCCACAGCCAACTGATTTAGATTACTTAGTATAATTCCACCCATGCCATCTTTAGAACAAACCGCACAACTGGCCATTGATTTGTTGAAAAAATACAAAGTCAGTGATTATGAAATATCACTCGGATCAAGCTCTGGCGTGTCAACTGCAGTCAGATTGGGTGAGGTAGAAACACTGCAATACCACCTCGATAAAAGTTTCGAGATTAATGTTTACATGGGTCAAAAGAAAGGTCACGCGTCGAGCGTTGATTTAAGTAAAGACAGTTTAAATAAAACCATTGAATCCGCCTGTTTGATTGCAAAGTACACCCAAGAAGATCCTTTTAGTGGCTTGGCGCCAAAAGATCTGATGGCCTTTGATGCGCCTGATTTAGACCTTTACCATCCCTGGGATTTAGACGCGCAACACAGTATTGACTTAGCTAAAGCCTGTGAAGAGATCGCTTTAGAGCAAAATGAAATTGATAATTCAGAAGGTGCAGAAGTTTCTAGTTTTCAGGGCGAAGGCTTGTATGCTAATTCTAATGGATTAATCGCCACACAAAGCAGCACACGTCATTCGCTCAATTGTTCTTTAATTGCAAAACGCGATGATGATATGCAAACGGCCTACGAATACACCACAGCGCTTGATGCAAATGATATGGAATCGCCACAGCAAGTAGGTATGAAGGCGGCACTATTGGCACAACAAAAACTTGGGGCTCGGTCACTACCTTCACAAAAATGTCCAGTAATCTTTACATCACGTTTATCAGGCGGACTATTTGCTCAATTATTAGGCGCTTTAGGTGGTTCAAGACAATACAAAAAATCAACTTTTTTATTAAACAGTATCGATCAAATTGTCATTCCAGAAAGCTTAAGTTTGTTTGAACAGCCCTTTGCGAAAAAGACACTCGGTGCTAAGGCCTTTGATCGTGATGGTGTACTTAAACGTGAGCAATATTTTGTTAAAGACGGGCGAGTTAAAAGCTATGTGATGGGGCAATATTCGGCCAACCAGCTCGGCCTAAAAACCACCGCTAATGCAGGTGGAACCAACAATGTGAGCGTAACTGCTAATTTTGATGGTGGCTTAGAAGCAATGATTAAAGCCATGGGTAAGGGTTTGGTAGTAACCGAACTCATGGGCCAAGGTGTGAACGCAACAACCGGTGATTATTCACGAGGCGCCCTAGGTTTTTGGGTAGAAAATGGTGAGATCCAATATCCTGTTTCCGGCCTCACCATTGCTGGCAATTTAAAAGACATGCTGCTCGGTATTGAACACGTAGGCACAGATATTGACCAGCGTAGTAATTTAAAAGTTGGCTCAGTACTGGTTAACCAAATGACCATTGCAGGGGAGTCATGAGCCAGTTTGATGTGGTGATTGTGGGTGGTGGTATGGTAGGGCAGGCCTTTGCTTTGAGTATGGCGCAAAAAACCAACGCATCAATTGCCATTATCGAGCCAAACAACCCTAGACCAAAATTAGGTAAAGATTTTCATACACGCGTTAGTGCTATCACCCCAACCTCTGAAGCTTTCCTGACTAAGCTTGGTGTTTGGGATTTAATTAAACGTAAACATGTGTTTACACAAACCAGAGTTTGGGATCAAAATTCCCACGGGTGTTTAGATTTTTCCGCAGCTGATGACAACTTAACGCATTTAGGCCACATTATTGAAAACGATGCGATTCAGTCAGCCATGTTTGCAGCGTTAAGCGATACCAAGGTTAAATTCATTAATGCTAAACTCGATAGTATCGATAAAACGGATGAGGGTTATCAATTACAATTGGATAATGACCAGCCCTTGTCTTGTGTTTTGTTAATTGGTGCTGATGGCGCACGCTCACGTGTTCGTGATTTAACACAAATTGAATTTAGTGAAACCAATTATCAACAAAAAGCCATTATTTGTAATATTCGCTCAGACAAAGGTTTTGAAGATACCACCTGGCAACGTTTTTTATCTAACAGTATTATTGCACTATTGCCACTCAGTGATAATGAAGCTTCAGTCGTTTGGTCTGCTGAAAACCAACTTGCTAATGAGTTGTTGTCATTATCTTCTCAAGAATTTTCTGATCGACTCTCTGCTGGTGTTGAATATCGATTTGGTCAGTTTGAAGTGCTGAATAAGGTTCAGGCATTCCCACTGATTGAGCGCAGTGCTAAAGATTATGTTAAAGAAAATATTGCCTTGATTGGTGATGCGGCGCACAATATTCACCCGCTTGCAGGACAAGGCGTTAATTTAGGTTTTTCAGATGTTAGTGAATTATCAGATCAATTACAATCTTCATCGAAACCATTAGGTGATTATAGTGTGTTACGTGCTTATGCCAGAGCGCGTCGACTCGATAATGAACTGATGGCAAAAACCATGACAGGACTAAACTGGATTTATAAAGAAAATAACGAACCACTACGGTGGTTGCGTGGTTTTGGCATGAATCTCATTAATGAAAACTCGACATTAAAGTCATTTTTTCAAAAACACGCTACCGGTAAATTGTAGTCGGTGTAACCACTGCATCGAGTGGCACATCCCAAGGTTTAGTGTTTAACTTAGCCACCTCTTGGCAATCAAAAGCTAGGCCGTAAAGTTTGGGATTCTTATAACCTTGTTGTCGTTTTTTGAAACTTAAGGTGCGATCATAAAATCCACCACCCATGCCAATTCGATTTTTGAATTGATCAAAGCCTACGAGTGGCATAAAGAGTGTATTGAGTTGGTTGGCATTTAAAATTTGGGTAGAAATTGGTTCATTAATGCCAAATCGATTTTTTCTGAAATTTTTACCAACTTTTGCAAATTTTAGACTTTTACCGACTAATATCGGTAAATAGATACTAAAACCTCTATTTTTTAAGAAGTTTTGTATGTATTTTGTGTCAATTTCACCATCATTTGGCAAATAAAGGGCAATTTTTTGCCCATGTTGAAAATTTGCTAATTTTTGTATTTGAGATAATAATTGCTTGGCAAATTTTTCTCGATCAGATGATGAGATTAATCGTCTTTGGATGCGAATCGATTGTCTAAGCGTCTTCATGGTATGAATTATAACTGAAGTGCTAAAAGTAAGAAGGGTCCATTGTATCGAGTTGAGAAACCTGAACCAAGAAGGCTCAAGGCGGAAGTTCGAAGATTACCGCAGGCTTCCCACTACGTGGCGGGCTTGCTCAATAGTAAGTCTATCTCATCTCCTAGTATGTTTATTTATCGGCTCAGGGTATATAGTCAACATTAAACACAACAGACAATTATTATTATCACCGTTTGCATAGCCATTATTCAACTTTTTTGTATAAATAAAGTGATTTTCATGCTTTTAATAGGAGTAATATAATAAAGGTTTAGGCTATTTGAAAGCACTATGAGACTTAGGTTTCCACCTTATTTTTTACACTTCGTTGTGGTTTTTCTATTGACAATCATCAGTACGAACTCTAGCGCTCAAGTGGATAAATTGGGTCAAATTACGGGCGGTGCTGCTTATGAAATCCCATCTTGGTTTACCGATAGTTTCCTAGACATTGCTGAAGACGTTGAGGATGCGATGGATGAGAATAAGAGCGTTTTGTTGTATTTTCATTTAGATAATTGCCCTTATTGCAGCTCTATGTTGGATCAAAATTTTAAAAGTGGTGATAATTTAGCCTTTATTCAAAAGCATTTTTCTGTCATTGCAGTTAATCTTAAAGGTGATCGAGAAATCACCCTAAATGAAAATGAAGCCTTATTAGAAAAAGAGCTAAGTAAGATTCTTAAAGTGCAATACACGCCAACCATTATTTTTATCGGTGAAGATGGTAAACAAGCCTTTAGAACAAATGGTTACCGTACGCCAAAAGCTTTTCGACAGGTGTTGGAATATGTAGTAAGCCAATCTTACAAAAATACCACGTTATCAGATTACGTTGAATCTAATCAGAAATCTTCTAAAGGTTATACCTTTATTGATTATTCAGGCTTGGAAAAAGCCAGTTATTTACAAGATTACAAACAACCGGTTGCCATCCTTTTTGAAGACAAAGACTGCATTGATTGTAAAAATTTCCATGAAAAATTAATTAATCGAGATGATGTCAAAGCTGAATTAAAACAATATTTGTTTATTCGTTTTGACGCATACTCTGATCAAAAAATTATTAATTTTGATGGAAAGGTTACTTCACCAAGGAAAATGGTTAAAGACTTTGATCTTAATTACCGCCCTGGGGTTTTGCTGTTTAATGAGGGTAAAAATATTACTAAAATTGATGGCCAGTTGTACAGTTTCCATTTCAATACGGTATTGCGTTATGTGAGTGGTAAGCACTATGAGGATTTCCCAAGATTTGGCGATTATCTCAAAGTTCGACAGCAAGAGATGCTAGAGCAGGGCATTGATATTAACATTGTAGATTAAGGTAAAATCCTCCTATCTTGTTATCGAGCTTTTATTGTGAGCACCACTGATTTTTCATCATTAAATTTACATCCTGACCTATTAAAAAATCTGAGTTCATTGGGTTACGAATCAATGACGCCAATCCAGGCGCTAAGTTTGCCGGCAATCCTTTCAGGCAAAGATGTGATTGGCCAAGGTAAAACGGGCTCGGGTAAGACTGCAGCTTTTGGTTTGGGTTTATTACAAAAACTTAATGTTAAGTCTTTCAAAGCGCAATCGATTGTCTTATGCCCAACACGTGAGTTGGCCGACCAAGTAGCTAGTGAGATTCGAAAACTCGCTAGAGCGGTTCATAATATTAAAGTTTTAACTCTTTGTGGTGGCGCCCCGTTTGGCCCACAGATTGGCTCATTAGAGCATGGCACACATATTGTGGTTGGTACGCCAGGACGTATTGAAGAGCACTTGCGCAAAGGCACGCTGAAGCTGGATCATATTACTACGTTGGTATTGGATGAAGCAGATCGTATGCTTGATATGGGTTTTCAAGACACTATTGATGAGATCATTGAAAAAATCCCAGCCAATCGACAAACGCTTTTGTTTAGTGCTACCTTCCCAGATGAAATTGCCAGTATTGCTGAGCGAGTGATGCAAAGCCCGACTATGGTTGAAGCGCCTTCTACCCATGAAGAGTCCACTATTAAACAATATTTCTATGAAGCCAACAGTGCAGATGAGCGGATGATGGCGTTGCGTTTACTACTGGCCAAACACAAGCCAGATTCTGCTTTGGTTTTTTGTAATACCAAGATTGATACTCAAGACGTGGCTGATGAACTTATTTATTATGGCTTTTATGCATTGTCAATTCATGGCGATCTCGATCAACGAGAACGCGACCAGGCACTGATTCGTTTTTCCAATAAAAGTATTTCTGTTTTGGTGGCGACTGATGTTGCCGCACGAGGGCTAGACATTGATTCACTTGATATGGTGATTAACTTTAACATTGCTCATGATCCCGAAGTCCATGTGCATCGTATTGGCCGTACTGGTAGAGCAGGACGCAGTGGTATTGCTTGCACTTTGTATGGTGATCGTGAAACACACAAACTCAACGCTTTAGAACTTGATATCACGCCTGACTCGCTTCCAAGTGACAGTCTTCTTGATAAACCGATTAGAAAACCAACGATGACCACGCTTAAAATCGATGGTGGTAAAAAACAAAAACTACGTCCTGGTGATATTGTCGGCGGATTAACTGGCAAGGGTGGAATTCCTGGCGACAAGATCGGCAAGATTATTGTTGCTAGTAATTGGTCTTATGTAGCGGTGAGCTCAG
>OFBW01000104.1_pt1 | contig 11617 bp, 7 predicted proteins | sample 1520701 | NCBI WGS metagenome assembly OFBW01 (sample SAMEA3696450, study PRJEB22514) | metagenome | biome: water; feature: marine; material: hydrothermal vent | place: Pacific Ocean | collected 2014-08-16 | depth 1514 m
TTCAGGGATTCAGGCTGCTCTATTGTGAGTGGGTGTAGCTTTTAGAGTTCAATGCCCAAGTGAAGTCATGATGAAATGATTATGACACTTCGGGGGCGGCGACTTCAGTCGCGGATTCAACACAAAAGTCCCTGCAGGCTCACCATCGCATAGGAAAGTAGAAGTCCATCTACTTGGGGCCGCGACTTCAGTCGCGGAATCATATCGACGACCATAGAGCTTAATAACGACATGGAAAGCAAAAATCCATCCATCATTTGTGCAGAGCCGAAGCCTCTGATTCCTTTGCGTTTGACCTATATCCTGCAACGGCTAAATTTGAATCTTGCTCTATGCGAGATTTACCGGCGAGAGAAGTCCGTAGAGAGCGGATAATACAAAGTGCAGAATCGCTTAGGCCGATAGATAACTATTTTCAGCACAATTTTTGCAAAAAAATGTCAAAATTTAACATAAAATCAAAAGGAATTATCGTGTTGGTGGAGTTTAGTGTAAGGAATTTCCGGTCTATAGCTGAAGAGGTGACTCTTTCGATGGTCAAAGCTTCGGGTAACGAACTGCAAGAGACGAACACATTTGTGCCACCCACTAAAAAGAAAAGACAACTCGAACTTCTTAGAACTTCGACGATTTATGGTCCGAATGCCGCCGGAAAGTCAAATATCATCAAAGCGCTCGATACTATGCAGACACTCATTGTACAATCGCATATAATTACACAAAGAGGAGACAAACTACCTATTACCCCTTTTATGTTGGACGAGAAGTACAAACACGAACCTTCTACATTTGAGCTGATTTTTATTCAGGACGGGGTGCAATATCAATATGGATTTTCCGCCGATGAAAATGTCGTCTATGAAGAGTGGCTCTATGCCTTTCCGGAGGGAAGAGCGCAAAAGTGGTTCATTCGTTCATACGATAGCCACAGGCAAAAGATCTCGATGGAATATGGTAGCAAGTTTACCGGCAGTAAGAAGTTATGGGAAAGTGCAACCAGAAACAATGCTTTATATCTTTCGACAGCCCTTCATCTAAACAGTATTCAGCTTCAGCCGGTATATGACTGGTTCAAGCAGAAACTTCGTGTATTGAGCAGTCCGAGCGAAATCTGGCATCCCGGTTTTACATATAGCCTTTATGAAGATGAGGCACAAAAGCAAAAGGTATTAGATTTTTTAAAAGTCGCCGATCTGGATATCGCCGATCTGGATATCGAAGAGAAACCGTTCGATCCGGAGGTTTTACCCGAAGATATACCAAGTGAACTTAGAGAAAAGATTGTGGACGATTTGAAAAATAAAAAAATGAAGAGAGCCTATTCGATTCATAAAGATCTGCAGGGCAATGAGGTGCGCTTCAATATCGATAGAGACGAATCGGACGGTACAAAAAAGTTCATCAGCTTCATTGGTCCCTGGATCGATACGCTGCAAAACGGATATGTTCTTATTATCGATGAACTACATGACAATTTTCATCCGCTTATGGTGAGGTTTCTTATCGGGCTTTTTCACGACAACAAGACAAATCCGAAAAATGCTCAACTGCTTTTTACATCCCACGAAACATCGCTATTGAGTCAAAAGATCTTTCGTAGAGATCAGGTATGGTTTTGTGAAAAGAAAAACAAGGCGACGAAGCTCTTTTCACTCGTAGAATTCAAACCGAGAAAAAATGTTACCGATATAGAAAAAGCCTATCTTTCGGGACGATATGGTGCATTGCCTTTCTTTACGAGCATCGGGCTGGCTATGGGGGTTTTCGATGGCGCGAAATAGAAAAATAGGTGCGAAAAGAAGAAAAGAGAGGCGTCGCTATGAGGGAGATACGGTTCTTATTGTCTGCGAAGGAGATGAAACGGAGCCCAATTATCTCCATGCACTAAAAGAGCATTTACAATTGCACAATGCTGCGGTGGAGATTGCTGATTCGTCCGGTTCTGCGCCTATTAGTGTGGTCGAATCTGCAAAGAGATATTGCGAAGATGCATGCAGTAGAGGCGAACCCTTTGCGAAAGTCTTTTGTGTCATCGACAAAGATACCCATCCGACATATCAAAATTCACTACAAGCTATAAAGGATTTCAATAAAATTTCCTCGAATCATTGCGCCACGATTTTATGTGCTATTCCTTCGGTGCCCTGTTTCGAATATTGGATATTGATGCATTTTATACAAAGCACCGCACTTTATGGAACAGGCTCTTCTCCTCCATGCAATCATCTTATCTCTTCCGCTTTGAAAAAGCATATACCAAATTACAGCAAAACGGATAGAGCCAGAGCGAAAGAGCTGATCGAAACAAGACTAAAAAATGCTGTGCATAACAGTCGAACAACTTTGCGTGCTGCCAAGAGTGCAAAAACAGACAATCCATCCACACATATGCATTTGTTGGTAGAAGAACTGGAATACCTGAAAAACAATGGATATTTCGAAGCCAATCGAAAAGGATGCCCATCATGAAACGACTCGAACAGAAAAGCCTCGACTTTACCGACGAGCATATCGCCAAAATCGCCGAGATCTTTCCCCACTGCGTGGTGGAGAGTGAAGACGAAGAGGGCGGATTGACCCGGGCGATAGATTTCGACCTGCTCAAGCAGGAGCTCTCTAAAAACATCGTCGACGGCCCCAGAGAGCGCTATCGGCTGGAGTGGCCGGGCAAGCGGGCATCGCTGGTAGCGGCCAACACACCCATTACCAAAACGCTCCGTCCCGCCAGAGACGAAAGTGTCGATTTCGACACCACCCGCAACCTCTACATCGAAGGGGACAACCTCGAAGCTCTCAAACTGCTCCAAAAGAGCTATCTGGGTGAAGTGAAGATGATATACATCGACCCGCCCTACAATACCGGCAAAGACTTCGTTTATAAAGACAACTTTACCCGAAGCAAAGAAGAGGAGTTGCAAGAAAGCGGGCAAATAGATGAAGAAGGCGGAAGATTGGTCTCCAACCCCGAGAGCAACGGCCGCTTCCACAGTGACTGGCTGAGTATGATCTATCCGCGCCTACGGCTGGCGCGAAACCTGCTGCGGGATGACGGGGTGATTGCCATCCATATAGACGAGCATGAATGTGCAAATCTTGAAAAAATATTAAACGAAATTTTTGGAGAGAAGAATAATCTCGGAACTATTGTTTGGGATAAACGCAATCCAAAAGGAGACGCAACAGGAATCGCATATCAACATGAATATATTATTTATTATTGTAAGAACAAAGAATTTTTTTCAAAGACTATCACTTTTAAAAGACCAAAAGAAAATGCAACTAAAATAATTGAAAAAGCCAAACAACTAATTCAACAAGAAGGGGGAATTGTTACAGATGCAGTTAGAAGTCAATATAAAAACTGGTTAAAACAACAAAATTTTTCTGCTGGAGAAAAAGCATATAGTCATATTGATGAGAATGGTAAAGTATATCGTCCTGTTTCAATGGCATGGCCAAATAAGAAAAAAGCACCCAATGATTATTTTGTACCACTTGTACATCCGATAACAAATAAAAAATGTCCTGTACCCGAAAGGGGTTGGAGAAATCCACCTTCAACGATGAAAAAATTATTGGAGAGAAATCTAATAATTTTTGGCGAAGATGAAACAGTCCAACCAACAAGAAAGTACTTATTAGAGGAAAATATGTTTGAGAATGTATCCTCGCTTCTATACTATGGCGGGAGTGATGATTCTTTACTATCTGAATTAGGTATAGTTTTTGACACCCCCAAAGTAACAGATGTATCAAAGAAAATAATACAACCATCCACTGGAAACTCAGATATTATCCTTGATTTTTTCTCCGGCTCCGCCACCACCGCTCACGCCGTGATGCAGCTCAACGCCGAGGATGGCGGAAAGCGCCGCTTCATTATGGTGCAGCTTCCCGAAGAGACCGACGAAAAGAGCGAAGCCTACAAAGCGGGATACAAAACCATTGCCGAAATCGGCAAAGAGCGCATCCGCCGTGCGGGCAGGAAAATCAGAGAGGAGAACGCCGACAAAGAGGGCATCGAAAATCTCGATATCGGCTTTCGGGTACTCAAAATCGACAGCTCCAATATGAAAGATGTCTATTTCACTCCCGATGAAGTGAGCAAAGAGAACCTTTTCGATACGGTGGAGCATATCAAAGAAGACCGCAGTGCCGAAGACCTGCTCTTTGGCGTGCTGGTGGACTGGGGTGTGGATTTGACCCTTCCGATACATAAAGAAGAGATAGAGGGCAAAACGGTCTATTTCGTCGGCCACGACGACCTCGCCGCCTGCTTCGACGAAAACCTAGACGAAGCGTTTTTCAAAGCCTTGGCCAATAGAGAGGCGATGCGCGTGGTCTTCAAAGAGGGTGGATTCAAAGATGACGAGAGCAAAATCAACGCCGAACAGATTTTCGCCCAACTGGCACAGGGAACGGAAGTGAGAGTGATATGAAAAGAGACAAAACAAGAGACGCCGTCGAAACGGCGTCAGGCCGGAGATGCTATCTCCGGGGTGGTAGAATCATATTATACCATGTATTACTTAAAGATGATCTCAAAAAGGCTTTTATGAATGGAGCGTGTTATTAGCTATATTGACGGATTTAACTTTTATTTCGGGCTAAAAAGCAAAGGATGGAGAAAATATTATTGGACCGATCTTGCGGCAATGTCTGAGGCTTTGCTTAAACCGAATCAAACATTAGTGGCGTGTCACTATTTTACGGCACGCATCAGAGCGCGTAGCCACGGACAGAGCGCGCATCGACAAAATGTATGGTTGGAAGCGCTTGAAACACGAAGTGATATTACCATCCATTATGGACACTATCTACTCAAATCTAAAAAATGTCGGCAATGTGGAGCTACATGGAAAGATGCGGAAGAGAAGATGACGGATGTCAATATCGCTACTCAACTTCTCGTAGATGCTTGCAAAGATAATTTTGATACGGCAATTATTGTCTCCGGTGACAGTGACTTGACCACACCTATACAAAGAGTTCTGGAACTATTTCCCAATAAGCGAGTTGTAGTCGCTCTCCCACCCAATAGACACTCCAAGCAACTACAAAGTATTGCTTCGGGCTATTTCCATATCGGTGAAGATAAACTACGAAAGAATCTTCTACCTGAAGAAATTGTGAAAAGCGACGGATATATTTTACGCAAACCCCATGAATGGAAATAGGAAGAGGAGAAAAATGCAAAGCCCGCTTTATGATAAAAAGCAGAAAATTTTATTTGACTGTTGTTTGATAAAAAAGCCAAGCGTTTCATTAAAGCGCAATGCTCTAACGCAGAGGCTTGGCGTTTGTGAAGTTTTATTATATCCATAGCATACTAAAAGACGACTGAAACCTTAGAATAAAATAGCCACCTCAGAAAGGAGCCTTATGAAAATCCGTTTCAAACATCAAGCCTATCAGCAAAAAGCCGTCGAAGCCATTGTCCGCTGTTTCGAAGGACAACCACGAAAAGAGGGGGTGGAGTACCGCATCGACCCGGGTCGCCCCCAGACAGCCAAAGAACAGCTCGCCCTCTATCGGGATATCGAAGAGACGGGTTTTCGCAACCATGAGCTCCTTATCAGCGATGAAGCTTTGCTGAAAAACATCCAGAGGGTTCAGCAAGAGCAAAATTTGCACATCAGTGACTCTTTGAAGAGCTTCAAAATTTTCAAAAGAGACAAGTTCGTCGAGAATGCCCCCTATACAAAAAAAGCTCTTGCCATCGCTCCCTATCACTTCGATATCGAGATGGAGACGGGGACGGGCAAGACCTATGTCTATACCAAAATGATATTCGAGCTTTATAAAAAGTACGGATGGAGCAAATATATCGTCGTCGTACCAAGCATCGCCATCCGCGAAGGGGTGGCGCAATCTTTCGAACTGACGAAAGAGCACTTCCTCGAAGATTACAAAGAGCGGGCGAATGTCTTTATCTACGACTCCAAATCACCCCAGAATATCAAAAGCTTCTCTACCGATGGCGGTATTCAGGTGATGATTATCAATGTGCAGGCTTTCAACGCCACGGGCAAGGATGCCAGGCGTATCTACGAAGAGCTCGACGAGTTCGAGTCACGCCGTCCCATCGACCTGATAAAAGCGAACCGCCCCATTCTGATACTCGACGAACCGCAAAAGATCTCCGGAGACAAAACACTCAAATCTCTCCAAAATTTCAATGCCATGATGGTTTTCAGGTACTCCGCCACCCATACGGCGAGGCACCATCTCATCTACCGCCTCGACGCGCTGGACGCATACAACCAGAAGCTGGTCAAAAAGATAGCCGTCAAGGGAATCAGTGTCAGAGGGCTCAGCGGGACCAACTCCTATCTCTATCTCCAGGATATCGTCGTCAGCAAAAACAGGCCGCCCGTGGCTATGGTCGAGATGGAGCTCAAGTACAGTGGCGGTATCAAGCGCACAAGCAGGCGTCTCAAAAAGGGAGATGAGCTCTTCGCCCTCTCCAACGAGCTGGAGCAGTATCGGGATTTCGTGCTGAGCGATATCGATGCCAATAGCGGTACGATAGAATTTAGCAATGGCGAGAAGCTTCAGGTGGGAGAGGCTATCGGCAATGTGGATGAGATGATGTTGCGCCGTATCCAGATACGAGAGGCGATAAAATCCCATCTGGCAAAGGAGAAGACTCTCTACCCCAAAGGCGTCAAAGTGCTCAGCCTCTTTTTTATCGACGAGGTGGCGAAATACAAACTCTATACGGAAGATGGGGAAGAGAAGAAAGGTGACTATGCAAAAATTTTCGAAGAGGAGTACAAAGCCGTTCTAAACGAGCTTGGGGTATTGGACGAACCCGACTATATGGAGTATCTACACTCGATAGAAGTTCACAATACCCATAAGGGCTATTTCTCCATCGACAAAAAGAAAAACCGCCTCACCGACCCCAAAGTGAAGAGCCGTGGTGAAGAAGCGGGTCTGAGCGATGATGTGGATGCCTATGACCTCATTCTCAAAGACAAAGCGCGCTTGCTCTCTTTCGACGAGCCGACCCGTTTCATCTTCTCCCACTCCGCACTGCGGGAAGGATGGGACAACCCGAATATTTTCGTCATCTGTACCCTCAAACATAGCGACAATACCATTGCCCGGCGTCAGGAGGTGGGGCGCGGTATGCGTATCTGCGTCGATAAAAATGGCGAACGGATGGACGACCCCTCTACGGTGCATGATATCAATGTTTTGAGCGTCGTAGCCAGTGAAAGCTACAGAGAGTTCGTCGATGGTCTGCAAAAAGAGATAGCCGCCACTCTGACCGAGCGTCCCAAGGTCGCCGATACCCGATATTTCGTCGGAAAAGTCATCGAAACGGAAGATGGTACACGAAAAATCATCGAAGAACGACAGGCGAAACTGATAGAGCGCTATCTCATCAAAAACGACTATACAGATGTGGATGGCAGAATCACACAGGAGTATCACAAAGCGAAAGAAGAAGGCACCCTCGCCCCATTGCCCGAAGAGCTCGCACCCATCGCTCCCCAGGTCTTCACACTTATCGACAGCCTCTATAGCGATGCGCTGCTTCCGAGCTTCGAAAACGAGTATCGACTCAAACCCAACCCCATCAATGAAAAAAACTTGAAGAAAAAAGAGTTTCTCGCATTGTGGGAACGAATCAACAAAAAAGCGGTCTATTCCGTTCACTTCGACTCCAATGAGCTTATCGACAAGGCTGCCAACGCCCTCGATAGAGAGTTGACGGTACGGAGACTGGAGTATCACATCACAACCGGTGAGATGGAAGCCGGACAGCGCCTGGAAGACATTGAAGAGGGTAACGCATTTTCTTCTACGGGCAGTGTCAGAAAAGAGTACAAGCAGAGTGTGCATACGGCTGTCGCTTATGATTTGATAGGTAAACTGGCTTCGGAAACGAAGTTGACGCGGCGCACCATCGGTTCGATACTGCAAAAGATCAGCGACAAAACTTTCCGAAATTTCTCCATCAATCCCGAAGAGTTCATCGGCAATACTGCTCGCATCATCAACGAACAGAAAGCGACGACCATCGTCGAGTATCTGAGTTACGATACCACAACGAGAACCCATACGATGGAGGAGATCTTTACCGTAGAGGCCAATAGAAAACACGAACTCGACAAACTACAGGCAGCCAGCAAACATGTTTACGACTATGTCGTCAGCGATTCCGAGGTGGAAAAGCGCTTTGCAAAAGAGCTCGATAGTGCCGCGGAAGTCGTCGTATATGCGAAACTGCCCAAAAGCTTTTTCATCCCCACACCCGTGGGACGCTACAACCCCGACTGGGCTATCGCATTCGACGAAGGAAAGGTACGGCATATCTATTTCGTAGCCGAAACCAAAGGCTCCATCTCCACGATGGAACTACGCAAAATCGAAGAGGTCAAAATAGAGTGCGCTCGAAAGTTTTTCGACAAAATCACATCCGGCAGTGTCAGATACGATGTAGTGGAGAGTTTCGAATCTCTTATGCAGAAAGTGATGTTGCGATAGCGGTACTCGTTTTCAACGAGACTGAAGTCCGGTAAAAAAATATGAAAAACGAAGAATCGAACAACTCGGAATCTCTTTGGGCAAAATACTCGGCATGATGACGACATAAGCTATCTAAACTGCCCTAAATGTTTTTTCTGATCCAAAGAAGTGCTTTTTGTATATAAGATACTTTATGTTCAATCGTCTTTAGAGGATTGATATTTGCTTGTTTCGTTATAAACTCCAAAATATTTAACTTATTATAGCCTAAGTAGCAGATTGAAATGAAAGTCGAAAAGTATAAGTAGGTTTTGGTTGTGGGAGAGGGATTTGAACCCCCGACCTTCGGGTTATGAGAACGAATCAAAGCCCGTGCAGCAGGGCATTACATCAAAATTCTCACCACGGGCCACGCCATATGCTTCGAAGGTAAACCGATTACTTCCAGGCGATTTATATGTAGCAAGGTTTTGTCAATTTAACAAATGACTACCAATTGGTTAAAATGACAACTATGAAAATCGAACACGATGCATTTGAAACACTGCTAAAACGAAAAGGTGTTAGCAAAAAGCCTTTTCGGCGTATAGCGCTATACCTTACTTTACCGTTGCCGGTTGGAAAAAGTCAGGGTATGTTCCGGCGTATGCGATGGTACTGCTTCGTCAGATGCCCGCACAAAAAGAGTTTGTTACGGCTGCGGAGCTTATTGAGGCGGGCTTGCCCAAAGCGATACTTTGGAACAACGATCCGCAAAAAAAGGTGGCGTCCGATATTTTTATCGTCGCGACGCTTCAGCGTGCCTACAATGACTTTATCAGGGGCAGTTTACCACTTAGTAGCATGATCTCTGACTTCATCGAGGCTGTGAAAGAGATCTTGATTGAGCCAGTCATATCTGACTGTACGGTTATAGCGTTCGATGTAGGCATTTTGTCCTCGGGCTTCGCCCTGCGGGGTTGTCGCTTTGCTCGGACGCTGTGGATTGCTAGGCTGGATATACTCCAAGGTGAACTCCTGCTTTTTGGCCCAGTTCTGCAAAGCATGGCTGATATACTCAGATCCGTTGTCGCACCGCAGTTTTTTTGGTTTGCCTCTTTGTTCGATGATCCGCTCCAGAGTCCGTATAACCCTTAGAGCTGGCAGGGAGAAGTCGACTTCGATCTCCAGCCCTTCCCTGTTGAAATCGTCCAAGATGTTTAAAAGTCTGAATTTCCTTCCATCTAGGAGTTCGTCATGCATGAAGTCCATCGACCATACCTCATTGGGAGAAGTGGCCGTATGTAGCGCTTCGGGTTTATCCCGTTGAATCCGCCGTTTGGGTTTGATCCTCAAATTGAGTTCCAGTTCCCGGTAAAGGCGGTAGATTGTTTGTGCTTCCATGAATATCCCTTGACATTACGCAGATAGAGAAAACACAGACCAAATCCCCAGTTACGATATGTGTTCGTCAGACGGATCAGCCAATTGGCGATCAAGATATTCTCTTCGCTCAGTTTCACTTCGTACCGCTAACAAGACTCACTGATACGAAATGCCTTTCTCTTCTACGGCATGTTGGGCCATCTTCTTTCTCGAAGATGGCCTCACCACTTTGTTTCTCCTCGCTACGCTGTGGGATTGCGCCACGCTTCATCAAGAGCCTCCTGGACGACTCAGCTTTCAGGCGTTCTTCAGTATACATCTTTTTCAATCGACGGTTCTCTTCTTCGAGCTCTTTGAGCCGTTTCATCATCGAAACATCCATGCCACCATATTTGGCCCGCCAATTATAAAATGTCGCGCTGCTCCCGACACAACTCGGAAACCGGTACACCGTTTTCAGTTTGTTTCAATATCACCATGATCTGGCTATCGGTAAATCGTGACTTCTTCATAGAAAACTCCTCTTCTCATTTTATTGGAATTTTCTACTTTTCACAGAAAGTTTGCTCCGCAACCGCTATTCGCTACTTTTGGAAAGAGTGGTTTTTCGGGGAGATTACCCTTTGTTTCCGAATACCTAATGATTAGTTACTTGTTTTAGAGCATCTTCTATTTCTTTAGATACATAAGGATAAAAACTTTCTGCCAACTTATAGACTTCTGTTGAACCGATAGTCATTTTTTCATCAAACTTTGCTTTCGCATTTTCTATAGCAGTTTTAATAAAAATAGGATGTTTTCTACTATCAAAACCGCCTTTAATTTTACTATTTACAAAATTTTTCCAATTATCCGGAATCTCCATTCCATTAAATTCTTGAAATTCAAATAGATGATAATATAACCAAACTTCGAAGCAGGGATTACTTTGAGCTATATACCAACCTTTTTGTTGAACATTTTCCCTTACTGTATTAATCTGTTCTCCCCATTTATCTGTATCAAAAACTATCCAAATTTCATCATCTGAATCATATTTAGGATTTGGGTTGTTTAATGATTTTGTAGTATGTTTTACTGCTTTATTATATAATCCTTTGGGAGAATTATCATCATGTTGAGATGGCTCTTCAACTTCCAGTCTTATTTTAGAGCTTATCTCAGCAAAGTAATTAAAATAATCTTTTTCTCTCTTTTTACCCTCACAATAGATAACAATTAACTTAGCATCTTTTGTTGGTTCTACTCTTGTATATAAAAGGTTTTTAGTTTTTAGTGTCATAATCGTGCCAGTTTAGATCTTTTAAATTGCCAAGAAAAGGAACAGAACCATATCTCCCCATTAAATACCCTTTTCTAATGTCTATTGTATTATGCTCCTTGAAGTCACTAAGTGAATATAAATCTGTAGAGCCATTTTTATCTTTTTCTGTAAACCAAATTTCATCTTGTCTAAAAATAGATTGATCTAATAGATTTGATTCATGTGTTGTAAAGATAAGCTGCCCTTTTGATTGATCATCTTTTGAAAATTTACGAACCAATTCTTTAATAAGCAGTGGATGAATACTTCTTTCTATTTCATCAATTACATAAACTTTTTTATTAATAGCAACATCTTGAAAAGCCGGAGCAAAATCTAGCAATCTAATTGTTCCATCTGATTCTTCATCTAAATCAAACATAACTTCAATATTACTTTTGCCTTTGTGAGAAACTCGAAGTTTTTTAACATATATATTATCATTATCTTCTTTGGTGATAATTATTT
>OFBW01000105.1_pt1 | contig 11575 bp, 10 predicted proteins | sample 1520701 | NCBI WGS metagenome assembly OFBW01 (sample SAMEA3696450, study PRJEB22514) | metagenome | biome: water; feature: marine; material: hydrothermal vent | place: Pacific Ocean | collected 2014-08-16 | depth 1514 m
AGTTTCCCTATCGATATTGACTGGAACGTTTTCAATCCCCTTTTCTCTCTTTTCAATGTAGTCATCCAGACTGCCTTTCAGGTAGAGGATTGCTTCCTTCATGGTAGAAGCTTCGGAATCGTAACCTTCCTCTTCTAATCTTTTCCGGAGTTCTTCCAGTTCCTTTATAGCTTTTTCCTTTGATATTTCCCCCATATTCAACTTTGCAAGTATTACCCTTGCCTCAGTAAATGGATGAACATCCGCTCCTTTCAAATCTTTGCTGTAAATGGTTAGAACTTTGTCGTAGTCTTTCAGGTTGTAGTAACAGGCAAGAGCAATCTCCTTTCTTTCGCTCTCTTCTCCCTCTTCCCACTTTTCAGCGTAGTCTATCAGGTCTTCAAGAATTTCTCTCTTTTCCTCTTCAAAGACAGAAATGAAAGGATATTTTACGAGCCACTCGTAGAGAAAATCCAGAATCTCCTCTCTGATTGAAGAAAGTACCTCTTCTTCTTTTTCTCCTATTCCCTCCTTTAAAGCAGCGGCAAGAACCAGAGCGTAGAGAACAGACAAAGTCCCTCCAAGAAGAACTCCATCGGTTTCTTTTACAAGAAAATCCATTGAAACGTTAGATAACCCCACTGTCAGCAGATAATCTAAAATATCTCCTGTCTCCTTCATTTTCTTCTGATAAAACTTCTCAAGCCTTCCGAGAATGTCGTCGTAGGTCGTTCCAACCATCATCTCCTGTACAGAAGTCTCGATAATCTCTCTAACTTTACCTGCCTTCAGGATGGTATTGAAGAACTTGAAGAGCTCTCTTTCAACCTTTGTAACGGGGCGTGGAAGCTTCTCAGATACATTGTAAGAGGCAACGAGTTTCATAAGGAAAAGGAGCGATTTCTTCAAACTCTCCTCTTTCAGTTCAACTTTATCCTCTTTTTCGTTAAACCTTCCAATGAGTAAAACCATCCTTTCCATTTTCCGGGGTGAAGCGTAAAAAAGACTTGAAAGAATGAGCGAACTGGCAATATAGTTTATTACTGCCATTCCAAGTCTTCCAACAGAAATAACGTCAATAAGTGAAGCATATTTTCCGTATTTAGATTCCATATACTTTTTAATTACATCCTCCGGAATGTCGGGGTGTTCTTCTACTGCCTCTTCCAGGAAAATGTGTTCCTGGAATTCAACCGGAATGCCCGGAATAGGGTGAACTTCAGGTCTTTCAGAAAAGAGAACAGGAAAAAGTCCTTCCACAGCAATCTCACAGTTTTCTCTTTTCCTTCCTTTTTCTTCCACAATTTTTGCTGTCCATTCTGTCACAAGATCTCTTATTTCCTCTTTTTCAAGACGGGAGAAGAAAGGTTCATAGATTTTCTCATAAATATCATCCAGAGAAGGTTCTTTCATTTTCCTACATACATCCATAAGTTTTTTTACTACACTTTCCATATCTAACCTCACGGAATATTTGAAAAATTTTAGCAAGAGGAAAGGAGAGATGGAAAAGTTTCGCTTTGAAGACCTTGTGAAGATTATGGAGAAATTGAGATCTCCAGAAGGGTGTCCGTGGGACAGGAAGCAGACCCACGAGAGCCTTGTTCCCTATTTGATAGAGGAGACTTACGAAGTTGTGGATGCTATAAAGGATAAGAACTATGAGAACTTAAAAGAAGAGTTGGGAGATTTGCTTCTTCAGATAGTTTTCCATTCCCAGATTGCTAAGGAGAAAGGCAAGTTTGATATTAACGATGTTGTTGACTCCATAGCTAAAAAGCTAATTTTCCGCCATCCTCATGTTTTTGGCGATAGAGACGACATAAAAGATGCCGAAGATGTTTTAAGGGAGTGGGAAAAGTTTAAAGAGCAGGAAGGTAAAAAGAGAGAATCCGAGATGGATGGAATTCCTGAGTCTTTACCTGCCCTTGAGAGGGCTTACAAGCTCCAGAAAAGAGCTGTGAAGGTCGGTTTTGACTGGAGCGATTTTGAGGGAATAAAGGAAAAGGTGGTAGAGGAGCTTAACGAGATAGAAGGAGCTCTAAAGAGCGGAGACAGGGAAAAAGTTGAGGAAGAAGTTGGAGATTTCCTGTTTATGGCTGTAAACCTTGCAAGGTTTCTTGGAATTCATCCGGAGATTGCGCTCTCTAAGTCCAACGACAAGTTTGAAAAAAGATTCAGGTTTATGGAGAAGTTAGCTAAGGAGAACGGGAAGGAGCTAAAGGGAATGACCATTGACGAGATGGAGAAGTTGTGGCAAAAGGCAAAAAAGGAAATGGTATGATTTTATTAAAAGTTTTTGAGGTGAAAGATGTCGCTTTTCAGGAAAGTTCTCTATCCTACAGATTTTTCTGAACTTGCTGAAGTTGCAAAGGATTACGTTTTAAAGCTGAAAGATGCAAATGCTCAGGAAGTGGTTATTCTCCATGTAATTCATCCCTTAGAGTTCAGCCTCCCTCAGTTTGATGACCCGTTTGCCCTTGATGTGGCAACTATCTATGCCCACATACCTGAAATAGAGAAGGAGGTTCTGAAGAAACACGAGGAGATGCTCAACACAATGGCTGATGAACTGGAACAACAGGGATTTACAGTTAAAAGGGTTATGACCATTGGCGACCCCAAGGAGGAGATTGTAAGAGTTGCAGACGAGGAGAAGGTTAACGTAATAGTAATAGGCTACCACGGTAAAGGACTTCTTGAAAGGATTTTAGAGATGGGAAGTACTGCAAAGGCTGTGATAAGAAACGCCAAGTGTCCAGTTCTGGTAGTAAAGAGGGAAAGAGGTGAAAGTTAAAATGAATCTGACCCCTGAAGAAGAAAAAATGCTAAAAGAGATGGAAGAGTATGAGCGCTGGGTTATACAGGAATTAGAAGCAGGCAACTTTGTACCTGTAGAAAACCTTGAAGAAGCTAAGAAAGGGCTTGCTGAGGCAGCAGATAGAGCTCTGAAGCGTAGAGAACTAAAGTTGTTCTTCCAGTCTCCGGAAGAGAAAGAGAAAGCTATTAAAGTTTTAAGGGAGCTCTTTGGAGAGAATTTCGAAATCGTTGAGGTTTAATATGGCAAAAATCAGGGATATCAGACCTCTGAAGTGGACTGGAGAATCTCTTTTGCTCCTTGATCAGAGGGAACTACCTCTTAAAGAAGAGTGGATTGAGTGTAAAGATTATGAGTGTGTTGCTCAAGCCATAGAGCAGATGGTTGTAAGAGGAGCTCCAGCTATCGGCGTTGTTGCAGCTTATGGAGTTACTCTTGGTGCGAGAGAGGTTTTGAAGGAGGCAAAAAGTTTTGTCGATTTTAAGGCAAAATTGGAGTTCATTATAAACAGACTTGCTGCAACAAGACCCACAGCTGTAAATCTTTTCTGGGCTTTAAAGAGGATGAAGAGAATTGTTCAGGCGGGATTCAAAGAAGAAGATATCGTTGCAGCTCTCGAAACGGAAGCGATAAACATAGAGAGACAGGATATTGAAACCAACAAGAAAATAGGCTACTACGGAGCTGAGCTCCTTAGTTCCAGAGAGGTTATTCTAACCCACTGTAATACTGGAGCTCTGGCTACTGCTGGATATGGAACGGCTCTCGGGGTAGTAAGGGCAGCAGTGGAATCGGGTAAGGATATTGTTGTATATGTTGATGAAACAAGACCTTACCTTCAAGGGGCAAGGCTTACCGCCTGGGAGCTCCAGCAAGAAGGGATTCCCTACTACCTCATAACCGACAACATGGCAGGCTACTTTATGTCTCTTGGAGAGATTACCTGTATTATTGTTGGAGCGGACAGGATTGCTCTGAATGGTGATACTGCCAACAAAATTGGAACTTACTCCCTCTCTGTTCTGGCAAAAGAACATGGAATTCCTTTTTATGTAGCTGCTCCAACTTCAACTTTTGATCTCTCTTTGAGAAGCGGAAAAGAGATACCGATTGAGGAGAGGAACCCGGATGAAATCCTCTGCTGTCACTGTAAGGATTGTAGAATTGCTCCCTACGGTGCAAAGGTAAAGAATCCTGCCTTCGATATTACTCCCCATGAAAACATAACGGGAATAATAACTGAGAAAGGCGTAATCAACTCTCCCGACGAGGAGAAGATTCTTGAGTTCTTCCAGGAATAGGAAGGGGTTTGTCCTCTTCCTTGTTTTAGTTATGGTTGCAGTTGTAACTTCCTTTCTCTTTTCTGTCTATTTCCTATCTACTAAAAGTGTTTCAAAGTCAGAATCTTTTCGAGATTATACCGTTGCTTACCACGCAGCGGTTTCTGCCATAAAGATAGGTCTTAATTATTTGAAAGATGATAATAACGGCTACGATGGTGAAGGAGATGATTGGTACGAACCTATAGTTTATAACTACAGAGGAATTTTTCTCTCAGTAAGAATTACCGATGAATGTGGAAAGTTCAACGTAAACAAACTCAGTAGTTCCCTTTACTACAAAATGGCTATCAGGCTATTTGAGAACCTTGAGCTCAACACTGACATTGCAGCAGCGCTCAAAGATTGGATAGATTCAGACGACACCGTGACAGATAATGGTGCAGAGAGTTACTACTACGAAGGACTTGGATATAGACCTTCCAACAGAGCTGCCAAAAGTCTTTTTGAAATCCTTTACGTTAAGGGAATTGATGAAAATACGTTTAAAAGGCTTTCAAACTACCTTACTGTCTATGGGAGCGGAAAAGTAAACGTCAATTCTGCCTCAAAGGAGCTCCTTCTTGCCCTTTCTGAGCAGATGGATGAGACAGCAGTAGATAGTATAATTGAGAACCGACCAATAAAAAGACTGGAGGACATTAAAAATTTACCTGGATTTACAGAGGAGCTCTACTTTTTAATTAAACCTTTAATAACAAACAGGTGCAACTACTTCAAGATGGAAGTTACTGCTTCCTATGGTGATTCCACTGTAAGTCTGGTAGCATTTACCGACAGAAATAGAGTCCTGGAGTGGAAGGTAGTTGAATGATTGGAATTGATGCAGGTTCTGCTGCAATAAAATGGTTCGATGGCGAAAAGTTTGGAACAGGTCTAAAAGAGGGAAAGAGCTTTATAACGGGAGTCTCTTCCAGGACAGTTTTCGTTAAAAAGTCCTTTTATCCTGTTTGCCGCGGGTCTCAGCTACGAAAGATGATACTCAACGATGTTTCTGCCGATACAGGCGTTGAAGCAGAGAATCTTACTATCTCTTTTTGTCCTGTCAGGAAAGAGAAAAAAGGTTGTGAATTTCTGATATTTATTGAAAAGAAGGAAACAATAGATTCACTGGATAGAAGTTTAAAAGAATCTTCAGTCATAACCGTTGATATCATTGGTGCAGCCACGGCTGCTGCTATTCTCTATGGAGAAGAAGATTTAACAATTGTTGATTTCGGGGCTGCAAAGACGGCAATCCTTTCTCTAAAAGCAGGAAAACTAAAGGAAGTGGAAATTTTCAGAGCGGGTTTTCCTTTTCTAAAAAAGAACAGAATCTTTTTAGAAGAGAGACTTGTTCCCCGGCTTGAAGGAAGAGTGGTCATTGTTGGAGGAGGTGCTTTAGATAGTGAGTTTATGAATATTTTAAAAGAATACGTTCAATCACTGGAAATACCAGAAATAGAGATTTTCGGAAAAGAAACTCCGTTATACTTTAATGCTTTTGGTCTTTACCATTTCAGAAAAGCTTCCTGCAAAGCTGCATTTAAAGAGTTTTCTCTCTTCAGTTCTGAGTTCTTCATCAAACATAGAAGTGCACTTATCACGGGAGGAACTATTATTTTTGCAGCCACCATTCTTTTTACGGTTTCACAGTTCTTTGCCTATATCCATGAAAAGAAAAACTATGAATTGATTTCAAAAGAGTATAAAAAAGTGGTTGGGAAAGTTCTGCAAGAAAAAGTTCTTGTACCAGAGATTCAGGTTTCTCAGAAGCTTTCAAAACTTAAAAAACTTAAATCGTTTCTTCTACTTGATAAACCTTCTATTCTCTTCTCTCTTTCGGGAATATCAAAATCGGTTGTAGAAGGCATTAAGGTTTTAAAGCTTGAAGGTTCTGCCGTTTCTGAGAGCTTTCGTATATCCGGCTATGCAAATGAAGAGAAATCTCTTAAAGTCTTTACCGATAATCTATCAAAGTACTTTGAAAAGGTAAATACCGATAAGGTTAAAAAGGTAACCAGGGGAATTCAATTCTCAATTTCGGTTTCAGGGGTTAAATCCGGTGTTTGAAAGAGTAAAGGATTTTGTAATTGAGTATCTTTCGGGTCTGGACGAGCGGGAGAGGTTTGTTATCTTCTTGGGAGTTCCCGTCTTTATATTTCTGCTCTATGTGATTCTGGTCTATTTTCCAATTAAAAGCATGACTGATACTTTCGTTGAAAAGGAAAGGAAACTCCAGGAAAAAGTTGAAAAGATAAAACCTTCCCTTGAGGAACTTATTGTCCTGAGAAAAGAGCTGGATCCAGTGCTCCGGAGAGTTGATAACGGAAAAACGCTTGATCTTACAACTTATGTGAAATCTCAAGTAGAAAAGGCTGGAATGAATCTTAAAAATTTGAAAGTCTCAACAGGTAAAGGAATTGAAGGTATAGAAGTTAAGATGGTCTCTGTTGATTTTGGGGAAACACCTCTTAATAAGGTGACTTCTTTGATCCGCAATCTGGAAAGGAGCTCCTACTATTTTCGCTGTACGGGAATCGAAATTTCCGATATGGATGAGAACGGACTGGTATCGGGAAAGGTAACTTTTAACTTTTACAGGAGAGCAGAATGAGAAAGCTGATTGTTGTTCTTATATTCCTGCTTTCATTTCCCTTTTTTCTCTACCTCACTTTCCCGATAGAGAGATTTGTTGAAAACAGCCTATGTCATCAGAAGATTTCCTGCAAAAAGGTTGAAGTTAGAAGGTTACCCTTAAAGGTTGAATTGGATGATGTCAAACTTTCTTTTCTACCCTTTAAACTTGATAAAGTTATCATAAATCCGCAGGTTTCTTCTCTTCTGTCAGAGGAAAAAAGATTCAACGTTCTGGCAAGGGTCTGTGGAGGCATTTTAAAGGCAGATGCCAATTATCCTGTTCATAGTGTAAAGTTTAAACTTGAAAAGCTGAGAGTGGAAAACTGTCTGAAGAAAAGTTCTCTTCCTTTCTCTATATCTGGCGTTCTTTTCGGCGGTGGTACTCTTTCTTTCGCAAAGAACAGTTTAGTAGGTGGTTCGGGAAACTTTAAACTACAAAACCTTAAGCTAAGGAAGATTGCATTTGGGCTTCTTTCCCTCCCGAGTGCCGACATAGGGGATGTTAAGGTAACCTACAAAGTTAAAAGGAAAAATGTTGTTGATATTGATGTGAAGGGAAAGGGTAAAGATGCAAGGTTGTCAGTGAAAGGCTATGTTAATCTGAATGTTCGCCAGATAGAAAGGTCCTACGTGAATCTGAGAGTAAAGTTAACTCCCTATGTAGAACCTTTTAAGGGTCAGACTTTTTCTTTTAGAATAAAAGGATTTCTTGAAAACCTTTCGTTTAAGTAGAGATGATTGATTACCTGAAAGGTCAGGTTATATTCAAATATCCGGATAGTGTCTCTCTTCTCTGTGGAAGTATTGCTTTTCGGGTATTTGTTCCTCTAAGTCTTCTTACAGAGGTAGGAGAAGGGGATAATCTGGAGCTCTTTACAAAGCTCATATTTCCTCCGGAAGGGACTCCATCCCTTTACGGTTTTAGAACAAGGGAAGAAAGAGCGTTTTTTGAAGAGCTTTTAAAAGTTCCAAAGGTTGGTTCAAAAGTTGCAATGAGCATCATTTCCCATTTCTCCTATGAGGAGCTTAAAGAGATTGTCTCCTCTATGGATGTAGAAACTCTCTCCACTGTTCCGGGGCTTGGTAAAAAGCTCTCCGAGAGGGTTATCTTAGAATTGAAAGGAAAGTTAGTAAAGGAAGAGAGTGTTCCTGAGGAACTCTTTGAAATTCTTGGTTCTCTGGGCTACAGTAAAAAGGAAGTAATGAGTGCTGTTAGAGAGGTAGATTTAAAGAGTAAGTCAATTGAGGAAGTGGTGAAGGAAATCATTAAGAAACTTTCAGGGAGAAAGTTTTGATAGAGCGTCCTGAAGGTCTTGAAGAATTCTTGGGACAGGAAAAGGTCAGGAAAATTTTAAAGGTTGCCATAGAATCGGCAAAACGGCGGGGAGAACCTCTTGACCATGTTCTTTTCTACGGTCCTCCGGGAACTGGAAAGACCACCCTTTCAATGATAATTGCAAAAGAGCTGGGAAGAGAGATAAAAATTGTTTCCGCTCCCACCATAGAGAGGAAAGGGGATCTTGTAGCACTGATAACATCACTGAACGAGGGGGATGTTCTTTTCATCGATGAAATCCACAGACTGAACAGAGCAATAGAGGAGAGCATTTATTCTGCAATGGAAGATTTCAGAATTGATATTGTCACTGGAGGAGCAAGGGCTAAGAGCTTTTCAATAGACCTGCCGCGATTCACACTGATTGGAGCAACTACCAGACTTAATTTACTGACTCCACCGTTCAGGTCGAGGTTCGGAATCATCTGCAGACTGGAGCTCTACTCTGTCCCGGAGCTTAAAGAGATAGCAAAGAGGAACTCAGTCAAACTAAACATTAACCTGACAGAGAGAGCTCTGGAAGTTTTAGCCCGCTGTAGCAGAGGAACTCCAAGAATTCTCAATCAGCTGTTAAAGAGGTTCAGAGATTATGCAACCGTTAACAACTGGGACAGGATAGATGAAAAGAGAGCGGAAGAAATCCTGAGAGAGCTCGGAATCGATTCTTACGGTCTTGACCACATGGACAGGAAAATTCTCAAAACAATAGCCGAAACGTTCAAAGGAGGACCTGTAGGTCTGAACGTTCTTGCAACGGTTCTGAAAGAGGATGTTGATACAATAGAAAACGTCCATGAACCCTATCTAATAGAGTTAGGACTCATTGTAAGGACACCAAGAGGAAGGAAGGTAACAGCAAAGGCTCTGGAAATTTTAGGATATAAGGTGGCACAACCATTTCTGATATGAGAACTAATAATATAAGGTTTTTGGAATATTCCTTGAAATTTATTAAAATTCTGATAAAATCCTGAATCCCGCATTGTAAAAATTTTGTAAAAATTTTGCAGGTAACTTCTGGAGGAAAAGATGGGAAGAAAATGGAGGAGAAGTAAGCTTTCGCTTACTACAGGTTTTATAATGTCTGCAATGCTTGCTTCTCAGGCTTTCTCAGACATTCCTGAACACAAATCAATAAGTCTGAAGACCTTAAATGGAACAGACCTGTATGATGTTTTAAAAAAGAACTTAAGTGAAAACAAAACCTTAACTGTTCTTAATGCAACTGAGGGAAATGAGACCCTTGTAAAAGGAGAACCTATCAGTTTTGAAAAAACCTGTGGAAGCTGTCACGAAAACATAGTTGAAGATGTCAGAATGTCCCACCACGGAGCCGTTGGTCTCCACGATATGGGCTGGATGGACAGCGAGACAGAAGGAGACGATACAGGAACAAAGGACTTTGTAACCAACAAAGTTTTGAAAATGCGCTACTTCAGGAGCAAGTCCCACTATGGGGGCTGGTGACCACCTTCCTACCGCCAGTTGGCGGCTAAACATCCCCTTACTGACCCTGCTGTTCCAGATGAAGCTGTTGATGGAGTAAACCCTGCTAATGCTAAAGACTATAAAGGCTTCAACTTTGATATGGGAACTGTTAATCAAAATATTACATGTAACTCCTGTCATGCAGGTGGCGGCGCTGCTCAGTTTGGAAGGGAAGATAAACCACTTGACGAAGCTTTAAAGGAAAAACTTGGTGATTCTAAATTTGATGAGCTTGAAAACAAAGAGTGGTTTGTTCACGACCTCACAGACAGCGTAGGAGTGGATGGGGACTTTTTAGCCTATTCGGACTACGAGGTAGGAGCTGGCTATATTGGGAAGCCGGGAGTTTTCAACTTCAAACGTTCTGGAGTGAACGATACCGACTGTTTTATGTGCCACGCTGATGCTTCCCAGAAGAACAAAATGATCCATTCCAAAATAGGAAATGCAGATGTCTATCCAGTTATGCCTGCTAACCCAAGGGTTATGGTCTTTAAGGGATTGACAGAAGATAACGAAACTATCGTTATTTCACTTGGTATTCCTCCAAAAGTTGGTGAAACCATTGGTGGAAAAACCGTTGCAAGAGTTGATTCTGCTTACTATAACTCGGTTCCTCTTGCGGTTCTTGCCGGAGTTTATGGAGTACCTCCGGAAGAGGTTAATGATTTTATTGGAAAAATAGCAAACGGAACAGACAGGAAATTCTTCCTATATCCCAATAACGCAAACGGTGCAACAAGAGAAGTTGCAAGAGTTACCTATTTTGAACATCCTGAATCAACTAAAGATAAAGATGGTGGTGAAGTCTATGTAAATGGTGGTGCTGTAACGTTTAAAGATGATGATAATCAGACGGTTTATAGGACCTTTGCAGGGTTTTTCTTTAAGTACATTTCGACTGCTTCCTTAATGGGAGTTGACACGGATCAGGACGGTGTTCCGTTAGCATACGTAAGGTTTGTAAAAGAAAATGGAATCTGGAAGCCTGAAGTCTATTACGATATAGATGAGTTTGCTTCCGATGGGAGTGTAAATCTTCCAATCCTCATGAACAGAGCTGGCGATAAGGATTTACCGGCAACAGAGGTCAGTCCTGAAGAATATGCCTATTCAGTTCCAAAGACTTATGGAAACTCAACCAATCCGTATCCAGAGATGACCTCAGGTTCAAAGGACAGAGAATGGGGTTACGTCTGTGCCTACTGCCACATGGCAATTCCTTACGAAAGTGGAACTATGGGAAATGCAACGATTTATACATGGGTAACAAGGAAGGGAACTCTCGGACTCGGAGCTGAAATTGTTAAGAGAGGAGATGTCTTTTCTTACGATTTCCACATAGGAGATGGATTAAACCCAAAGGAATTTAAGGATTCTATTAACTTTATGAATGCAACGGAAGAAGAAAAACAACAAGCATTTATGAAAATGCTGACTGCAAGAACTGTTAAAGCTATTGGAACTGGTGAAGACGCAATTCCCATCGGTTACGATGTTCACTTTGGCAGTGAAAAAGGAAGTATGACCTGTCTCTCCTGTCACGGAGAGGGCTCACTCTCAGCAGAAGAGAAAGAATACCACCCAATTCATCACGATTTCCTTAAAGGTAACGACTGGGGTGGACACTGGGATCAATCACTCGACTACAACCCATCTCTTAAAACGTGTATAGACTGCCACTTTGGAGGCTCAAAGCAACTTGCAGCTGACGTTCATAAAGACAAATTTGAGGATGCCACCTACACACACATAGATAACATCTCCTGTGAAGTCTGCCACATTCCATATAAAACCCACTGGACATTCAGGACGTTCTACGATGTCCTGGGCTATACGTACAACTTTGACAACAGAATGCTTGGTTACAACCTTGAAAACGGTACTACAATCCCCCTTCCCATAGAAATGTTTACTCCAGGCTTTGGACCATTTATGCCAATTGCCGGCTACGGAGCACCTCTACCCTTCTCGATTACAAGAACAGAAAATGGA
>OFBW01000106.1_pt1 | contig 11571 bp, 15 predicted proteins | sample 1520701 | NCBI WGS metagenome assembly OFBW01 (sample SAMEA3696450, study PRJEB22514) | metagenome | biome: water; feature: marine; material: hydrothermal vent | place: Pacific Ocean | collected 2014-08-16 | depth 1514 m
TTCCAATTGTTACTATGCCCTTTTCAATTTAATGCAGGCGGTAGTTGGAGAAGCTGAAAAGAAAAGATGGGAACACGGTGGATTACCCAAAAAATTTGTTAAAGAGGTTTATACGAAAGGAATTCTATCAGGAGAGGAGCTAAAGGGATTTATTCAGTTTGTGAGAAGACTTTACTTTATGAGGCGGTTAGCTGATTATTACGATACTGTCTTGAGTAATTCAGTAGATGCGATGAAGGAAATAAAGATTTATGTTTTGAAAGTAGAGGAATTGTTAAAAAAACTTTTGGAGATGGATTATGGTGTTGACTAACCTTGAGGTAGCAGAAAGAATACATAAGAGACTCAAAGGAATTCCAGAAGTCAAAGGAGTGGAGATACTTCCCAATTGTGGAAGAAATGTAGATTTAACGTTCAATGTGATTATTTCATCTCCTATAACTTGGGAACTTGGAAAGAAGATAGCAGATGCTATTTCTGAAGTTAGTTGGGAAATATTTGAAGAAACTGGAGAGCTTCCAGCAGTGGAATGGGATGTAGTGGAAAAGTAGGGGGTTGTTTCTAACCTTTGTGTTATAATGTCTTAACGAGAAATCAATTTATAGGTCTTAGGGGGTTAGTTGTTTTGTATAGGTTTAGCGGTAGTTAGTTAGGTCAACTCACACTTCGCTGACGCTTGTGTGAGTTGACCAGAGGGAAGTGTCCCTCTGGACTCCCTCTGAATTTTGCGAGGAAAAGAGGAAAATGGCGAGAGATTACAGGATAACGGTAAGGCTTACAAGTGAGGAATATGAGGAAGTTTTGCGTAGAGCAGAACAGCTTGGAATCACTAAATCGGAATTCTTGCGGTTGCTGGTTCTGGATTCAATTGGAGAACAGGGAAAGTTGAAAGAGGAAATCAACAGAGCTCTGAAAAAATCCGAAGAATGGAAAAACATAGCTGGGAATCTTGGACGGATAACAAACTATTCAAATCAAATAGCTCACTCTTTAAATCGGCTTGCAAAAAGGAAAAAGATTTCAAAGAGGGATTATGCAGAGCTCCTTGATATTGCAGAAGAATTAAAAACCCTTGTGAGGAAAGTAATTAATGGCAGTAGTATATAGAGTGCCGAATGGAAAAATAGGTGATGGAGCTGGAAGAAGCAGGTATTTGCTTTCTGATATGGAAAAAGTATTGGGAATCAGAACAAACGCTCCACTCTCCCTCTCTCCTCTGCCTGATAAATCTCTTGCAAATGACTGGAATAGGTTTTTGAAATCTTGGCAGGGAAATTATAGGACGACCCATTTAATAGTTTCTTTTCCACAGTTGCTAAATAAAGAGCAAATAGAAGAAGTCTTTGAATATCTTGACCAGAAATTGCCTGAATATGTTGGAGAGGACAGATTTCGCCTGATTGTGGTCCACAGGGAAGTTTTTAATGAAGAATCGCTTACTCCGGAGGAAATCCTTGAAGTTGGGAAAGGGAAAAGGGAATCGCCCAGGAAGATAGACGGGACAGCTTTTCATATTGTTCTTTCTGCGGATTCACAGGGAAAATTATTGAGGTTAAGACCTTCTGAGTTTAAAAAAATGAAACTGGAGATTTCTGAGTATTTAACCAAGAAATTCGGCAACGAGAGAGAAAAAGAGGTTTTGCAGAATTTTAGGAGAGGAATTAGGACGAGAGATCCGTTCAAGCAAGGAGAAATTAAAGCTCCTGAAAAGCTTGAAAAAGTGAAAGCGAGGCAATTGCTGAAAGAAATTACACAGGCACTTGAACAGGGAGATATAGATAGAGCTATTAGGATTCAAAGGAAGAATCATATTGAATTTAAGGAGCTCAAGAAAGGACAGCTTTCCCCCTGGAATAAACAAAAACTCAAAGAAGATACTGTTTATCTGTTTATGCCGAAGTTTGACGGAAGTGGGATTTTTTCAATGCGACTAACAAAGAAAGCAACTGTTCTATGGAGACAATATCAAACTGTTTTTAGCGAGGTAAGAAATGAACTTAGAACCATTGAAACAAAAGCAAGACAGGATAGAGAGAGAACTGAGGAGCTCCGAGATGAGATTAAAGCACATAAACGAGCAAATACAGAATTCCGAAAAAGAATTGGAGAGCTTGCAAAAAGAAGTAAAGACCTGGAGAGAAAAACTCTCCAGCTTGGAGAGAGAATACGCCGAGCAGTCCAGCAAGCTCAAAACTTTGATGGAAGAGAACCAGAGATTGTTGAGTTTGAACAGGAGATTGGAACAGCGAATTCTCTCATTGCAGAATATAGAGAAGCTCAAAGAAGAGATTTTGAACGAGTTAGGGAGCAGATTTCAGAGCTCTATAAATGGACTGAAAGAGAGTTTGGAATCACGAGAAAGGAACTTACTGGAGGAGATATTGAACTTGGAGTTGAAAATCCCAGATATAGAGCCAATAGAGGAGAAAGTAGAAGATTTGAAGATGAAGATAGAGGAAATGGAAAACAAGCTATTGATAGAGATAGAGGACGAAGGGAAAAAGAAGAAATATACTCTTCCTCAAGTTTTGGCAGAAGTCTTGGAGGGGATGGACGGAGCCTTTACGGGCTTGGAGAAGAAAGTGGAGTCCTTGAGAGGAATGGGAAGCAGAATGAAGAGGATATAAGAAGAGCTCCAAGAGGAGATTCAAAAGAAAACGATGATTACCTGGATGGGTCTTGGGATACTGGGAATTCTTCTTCTCTTAAACCTATTCCTAAAGTAAAGGTAAAGAAATCCGAAGAAGAAGAGGAAATCAGGACTTGGATTTTAGAGGGAGAGGAAATTACAGAAGAGGAAATCAAAGGAAATCCAGCGGTTTACGTTGATTGTGAGGTTGAAGAAGTTAGAAAACTTGCGTTGGATTACTTAATTCATGAGATTGATGAAGAAGTAGAATTCCTTGAAAGAATGGGATATTTCAAGGATATTGAGGAGATAGAGAGACTGGAGATAGAGGAAGCTGAAAGAAAAGAAGTAGTAGAAGACAAAGGGATGGACTTTGGGCTTTAAAAAGCTTACCAGTTTGAATAATTCTTCTTCTCGTCCATATATTCGCTCATTTTCGGACTTTCTCGGTTCAGGAAGGTATATATCGGCAACGAGAAGAGAAAGGAAAATAATTAACGATAGAAGCTGGGTTAAATTGCCTCTGAATATAGAAAACTGGAGGATTCCTTTTGAACAGGCAAAAGATGGATATCCTGCTTCGGGACATAGTTCAGAAAATACCTGAAAAGTTTGTTTCCGTTCTGACTGGACGAAAAGCCACTAAGCTTCTTGATAATAGCTTTCCTTCCGTCAAAGAAAGAAGAGCAGACCTTGTTTTGGAACTTGATGATGGTTCTATCTTCCACATCGAACTCCAGGCAAAACCCGATAAAGAAATGCCTTATAGAATGCTGGAATACTACGTTCTCCTTAAACAGCGGTATAGGGAACGTCCCATTATTCAGATGGTTCTATATGCTGGAGAAGGTAAACCAAGAATGGAAAACAGCTTAAAGGATAACGGAATTTCCTATAGCTATCTTCTCAAAGATATGAAAGAAATCAGGTGCAAAGAGCTTATGGAAAGCAAGAGTATGGAGGATAAGATTCTTGCTGTCCTCTGCAATGTAGAAGACTTTGAAGATTACATTTTCAAGCTCTTCCAGGAGCTATCCAAATATCCAGAACATGAGAGGAAAGATTATCTCCAGAAGCTTTCAATAGCTCTCAATTATCGGCATAAATTAAAACTGAAGCTTAAAAGCTTATTGGAGGAAAGGAAAATGCCATTAACAATCACGGAAGAAATGATAAAGCAAGATCCGTTTTTCCAGGAAGGGTTAGAGAGAGGAAAGAAAGAGGATATTCAAAAGCTTTATCTGAAAGGGAATTTTTCACCAGAAGAGATAGCCGATTTATTGGAAGTGCCGTTAGAGTTTGTAAATAAAGCAGTAGCTGAATTGCAAAAGGGAAAAGAGGAGAAGTAGAAGCAATTTTGTGAAAAATGTATTTTGCCGAGTTTTATGAGAGATAATTTTTGGAGAAAATTATACTTTTTCAACGGGATTATCTATGACTTAAACGGTCGTTTTCTTTAAAGATCTGACTCTATAAACCAATTGGTTTAATTTCCATTTTCAATTAACAAATATTGGGAGGTTTATGTATGTTATCATCTTGCTCAAAGGGTGAAAAAATAGTTATTAAATTTCCTGACGAATGCAAGTCTGTTATGAAAGATGGTCAAACTACGACTTTCTCTATGTCAAGTTATTTTCCTGTAGAGGGAATAGTCAAAGAATGCAAAAAAAATGATAGTGGAGAAGTCGAAATAGTAATAACCAATGTAAAAGTAGGAAAAACACAGCTTAAACCAGAAGCACAAGTTCATATAGAATTAGAACCAGGAGTACAAATCCATAAAGTTACCTGTACAGAAGAAAATCCACAAAAAAATGCTAAATGATGAAAGATTTTGAATTTATAGTTTTATCCACGAATGAGTTCCACCAAAGTGGCAACTCACAGTAGACGGCATAGAATCGGAATATATAAGTATTCCACAGTTTCTACACTGATAAGGATGTAAGCCAGGTTTAGCTACAAGACTACCATTAAAAGCCACAATACTCCAGCTATGTGTACCTTTAGGACAGCCAGAAACAGCAGGCATTGAATCCTTTTCAACAACTGCACCGCATTTTGAGCAGATATATATATGCATTTCCTTACCCTCCAATAGATTTATCCGAAGCATTTTCTTCAGAATTTTCTTTTTCAAGGTTTTTCTTTATCTTCTCTTCAACTTTCTTCTTTAGTTCCATAGATAGAGGTTCTCCATTTATATCTTCGCTAAGCCTTTTCTTATTTTCTGCATAATTTTTAAAGGAAGATTCGAAAGTCTCAAAATTTATTATCTCTTGACCACTATGGATTGCTGAAATTAAAGCATCTCTTACTGCATTTTTTATATCTCTTCCAGAGAACCCTTCAGATATATCAGCCAGCAATTCTAATTCAGAATCCTCTAATGGTTTTTTCAAGGGAACCTTTGATGGAATCATAATACGTATTAATTTTTTCCTTAACTCTTTGTCTGGAAGTTCAAACTTAATATGCTTAAAAATTCTTGTTTCAAAAGCTCTATCGTAGTTCTTAATGAGATTAGTTGCAAAAATAACAATACCATTGAAATTTTCCAACAAAATTAACATCTGACTTCTTAATGAGTTAACAGATTGATCTGCACTAGAAGAAACCGATGTTATTCTCTTTCCCAGAAAGGAGTCAGCCTCATCAAAAAATAATAAAGCATTCGTTTCCTCTGCTGTTTTGAATGCCTTTATAAGATTCTTAGGGGCTTCTCCTACATACTTCGACTCGATATCAGCATAGTTAAGAGCAAGTATTTTCATGTTTAGATACTTCGCAATGGCATGAGCTGCCATAGTTTTACCTGTTCCTGGTGGACCATAAAAGTTTAATATAACCTTAGGATTAGGTTCTACTTCCTTAAAACCCCATTCGTCATAAAGAATATGTCTCTTTTCCAAAAGACAGACTGTCTTTAAAATTTCTTGCTTGGTTTCTTCTTTCAGAATAAGTTTATCTAACGTATAGAGTGGTTCCACTGGAACAAAGTAATTTGTTTCTTCCTCAGAAAACTTTGAATATTTCTTTCCTCTTTTACGCAAAGAATTCTTTATCATTTCCTCTATATTTGGCGACAAAGATATGACAACATGAACATCAAAAAAAAGTGATTCTGAAGTTTTTACTTTTTCGTTCAATCTTTCCATATAATTACTTAGTATAGCTTTAAAAGCCATATATTTATCAATATCTTCATTTTGTACGTCTGCAAAACCATTCAGTTCATAAGTTATTTTTTCTTCGCCAATATCGAATCCAATTAAAACACAAACATATATTTCATCTTTATTTAGCTTTTTTATAGCCCTACTAACGACTTGTTCTATTTCTTCTAAGAGTTTATCAATATTTTTTTGATCCGTAGAAGTTATTTTTATACCCTCTTCAAAGAAAACTTTTGTTAACAATTTAGCCACATCTCCCTCCATATTGTTTAAACGGGAATCTTTTGTCCGACATGAATATCATTGCCTACTTCTTCACCTTTAATGATGAGTTTCTCTTTGTTTCCTGAGTCATCAATCAGTCCAACTTCAACCACTTTATAGTTGCCTTCTTTGTACATTTTTTCTATCCTTCCAGCTATATACCTCTTCTGTTTCTTAAGTTTTATTTCATCTATTAGTTTTTTTATTGTCTCTAAAGTAACTATTGAAATTGTTACAATTCCTGCCAGAATAAAAGGAATAAGGAACCACAACACAATATCCTCCATGAGCCAAATCAAAATTACTTTTAGCTGAAAATAACCATATCCTTACCGTCAAACATGTTTTCTAACTCTTCTTCAATAGAACCACATTGAATAAATCTACCACTTATCACTTCTCCTTTCTCTTTGTCAAATATACCCTGGAAATATGAAGCATTTAGAGTCTTTTTTCTGACATCTTTCTTATTTGAAAACATTTTTCTCATTTCTTCATCCCTTAACAATACTGCAATAGCAGAAGGATTCTCTTTCATCAAAGAAAGATTAGATGGTTTCCTATACCAGCTTATTACATCCTCAATCAACAGTTTCTCTGTCTGGAAAACTTCAAAAGCATCTGCTTTCTTCTTTCTATTCATAAAAATAAAAAGAGCAATTCCTCCAACCCCTACAGCACAGATACCAACTATCACTAAACCACCTGACATATGCAGACTCCTCCCTTTACTGCAGAATAATCATATCTTTATCCCCAAATGCTCGCTTTGTTTCTGTATCCAGATCTTCATAGAATATTACTCTTGCAGTATTTTCCCAATCTACAATTTCTCCCTTCTTTCTATCATAAAAACATTGAACTACCAGTTTTTTCTCATTTTCCAGTTCTTTCTGTACCTGTTCTTTGAGTCCAATATGTACTTCACTATATTCATCTTTATTCTTCAATTTCTCTTTTATCTGCTTTTCCACTATATCTTTAATAACTACAGGAATCAAATCATTTTCTTTATTTTGTTCTTCTTTATTTTGAAGTATACTTTTTAATGCATTCCGAGCCCATCCTACTATATGCTTAAAGAAGGAAACTATCTTTACCACTATTTTCTTTATAAAATCCCAAACTCTCTTGATGAAGTTTAGGATAGAACCAATCAATCCTCCAGCCATTCTTTCTACCCTCCTAATACTCTCAATTTAAAACCAATAAGTCTTTATCACCAAAAATATCCAGAAATTCATCCTCAATTTTTTTTACTTTAACTACAAAATAAGGTTTATCTATTCCAAAGATAAGCTCTTTTTTATCATTTTTCATAAAAAGATGATGAAGAAAATACCACTCTCCAATCTTCTGTTTAAAAATTAAACCAGCAACTCCATGCTCTCTAATCATATTTTCCCTAAACCATCTAAACGCCTCCTCAGACTTGTAAACACTACAAATCTTATACTCCCATCTTCCACCTGACGCTATTGCATCTTCAACTACTTCCGATAAACTTTTATTTTCTCCAAACAAGTCAGCAATAAACTCTATTAAATCCTCCAAAGTTCTAATAAACCTAATCACTGACTCAAAAAGCTCAAAAGCATTCTTCTTTTTTTCTTTCATCACTATCCCTCCATTTTACAGGTTTTCTAAAAACTTCTCTGAAATTACACAATGGATTACTACAATAAAACCAAATGAAATCATCTGAAATTCTACTTTTTAAGTAAGAACCGCATTTTGGACAAACTCCATCACTTCTTATAACATCATCCAAGATTCTGTTTAAAAAATTCCCCAAAACAAACTCCTTTGCTAATGTTTTTCTCAGCACATTATCGGATGCATTTTAACAAAAAACCTATTGTAGTAACCATTCTTCCTTTTCAATTATAATACTTATATGAGTCAGAAAAAGACCCTTAAAGCACATTTTTTGTCTTAAAAATCTTTTCTTTCTCTATCAAGAAACTCCTAAAGAGATTTCTAAAACTGTTAAATCTTCTCTTATTCACATGCATTTTGAGGGACAGCTCCTCATACTGTCTATTTAACTTTCTCTCCTTTGCAATCTTTATCATTTCCTCTGAAGGAGAAATAAATCCTACTACGTCATCAATCATCAACCAGCTAACAAACATTTTGTTCAAGAAACCTACAAGATAAACTACAACAAAGTCCCCTCTCTTCTCTATGAAAAACTGAGTTGGATAAAGCAACACCCCTTTTTCTATGTCCTCTTCTTTCACATAATCCGATGATAGTTTTATTCCCATGAGAAATGGAGACTCAAAAGAAAATGAAAATGCTTTTCCTACATATCTTTTCCTCAAGTAATCAGGTATTTTTTTCTCTGTTAACTCTATCACCTTCATTCTGTTAACAAGGTAAGTCCTATAACCTTTATCTCTTAGAGCTGAAACATACATCACCCCATTGTAAACAAACACCTTCAAAGGAAAAATCTCTCGCAAATTTGAGTTTCTGTATCTAACGAGAATCCCTCTTTTTTCACGTATCGCCTGGAAAATGAGAGAAAGTGTTTTATCATCAACTTCTACAAAACGCTCAGAGAAATGAGATAAGTGTTCAAATGATTCTTTTATCAACTCCTTCTCTTCCTCTTGAAGGAATAAAGAAAGCCTGTCTATCGCCCTAAGTCCATGTTTAAAGACGGAAAGCTTTCTATACCTCTCTGGAACAAAAGTTATAGCTAAGAGCAAAGAAAGAACTTCCTTCTCTGATAGGGAAATCAGATAGGGAAATGCTTTTAAATTTATTTTCCACTCCTGAGGAACTTTCCCTTTTGGACTATCAATCTTGGATACCACATATCCTGCCGTTTCAAGAGAATGAAGGACTCTAAGGATTCTCCTTCTTTCTACTCTATCACATTCAGAGTGAAAAATCCCTTCCCGAACAAGCTGACGATGAATAAAGGTAGAAGATACAAACCTGTTTTCTTTAAGCAGAATCTTTAAAATCTCAATTGAAAGGGAAAGTTTATCTATTTCCATACTGCTTTAGTCCCAGAGAAAAATTACCCATTTATTTCCAGCTTCTCAATAGCTTATCTCACAAGTATATCAGCTATAATTTTTCCTAACTTGGAGTAGAGCTGTAGTCGAGGAGGAGTTCCTTGGGTGAAAGAGCAACAGACGGCTCTTTCGCCCTCTACATCTTTGTTTCATACCATTCAGCCTACAAAGGTAAATCAAATTCACATACGCTGGAACATAGCCCTCTGGAATCTCTGGAACATAGCCTCATCCCCAAGTTCCCCTCAGATCCCCCTCCTGCCAGAGGAGGGGAGAAAACCCTTTTGTAACCAGCCGAATCTTTATTTACCACAAACTTCTTCAAGCTACCTCTTCAATGCCTTTGCCATTATCCATTACTGGAAAAGCCAGTTAATATCAGAAAGGAAGCTACTGAATTTCCTCAAAAATCACTTCCTTGTGGAATACATCCCTAAGTTCTTTGCCATACATCTTTGCAAGTAAATCAGCCATTATCCTGTCAACACATATAAATACCACTTTTTTGTTATTCTCATAAGCCTTGAGGATTTTGTCTTCCCCAAAGTAGGTCTTATATAGAAAGTTCTTTCCTTCCAATTTCTTCCTTCCCCAATCTCTCAATATCTCCAAAAGTCTCGGTTTCTCTACAAGTTCCGTTTCTTTATCTTTCTCAGATAAGCTCTCAAAATACTTCCTGGCTTCTTTCAGCCACTTATCAACCTGTTTTGAACTCATAGAACGAAGGAATCCCCAGATGTTTTGGATTTTCTTTTCCTCAGCCACAGCTTCAAGGTATGCAATGAGAATAGCTTTATCTTCTTCTTTGAGTTTATCGAACGGAATCTCTATTTTTTCCGTTCCCGGTGGAGCTACTTCTTCAATTGCTATACAATAATTGCCTTCTTCTGTTTCAAGCCATTCCATTCTTAAATTGGTGTTATGATTAATTTCTTCAATTGCAGGTTTTATACGATCTTCAATTATGAGTTTTGGATACAAATACTTGGGATTAGCAAGAGAGTTAAGAGCATTTCGATACCAATACTTTAAATCAGCATTAACATAGATTTTCCAATCTCTACTTTTTTCACTTGGCTTATAATCATAAGCCAATAAATAAAGACTTTTAGCTATTTCCTTACGGAGCTTCTTTATCTCTTCCCAAGAAGGACGACGATACCATTGAGTCTCCTTACAAATCTTGAGGAATTCTTCATTAAAAGTAATTTCAACCCGAGCAGGTTTTCCTCTGCCCTGTGTTTTAAACTTCCAATCCTCTATAACTCCCAAAAAAGCTTCTATTCTTTGCCCTTGCCAAACAAAACTTTTAGGAAAGTAAAACTTATGGTTAGCCCATATGATTAATGATCTCTTGAGTTTTTCTATCCAATATTTACTACCTGTTTTATCATTAAAAGCTTCTCTCAAAAGCTCCCGAATACTCCTAAAACTTATTTTTCTGTCCCAATTATTTTTCTCTAATTGGACAATCAAATAAAGAAGTAAGTCTACAGCTTCAGGTGTTGGAAATTCAGCTCCATTGCAAATATAAACTTCTCCAGTAGGAATATCCTTTTTGAACACATATAAACCTTTCAGTAACCCTTCTTTTTCCCTCTCTAATTTTTCAACAACTGTATGAGCATCAGTTATCAAAAATCCCGCAATACTTATATTGTGATCAACTTTAGGTCTATGTTCTGGCAGTATAGTCATTTCTGTTCTCTGCGTATAACTCATATCTATAATTCCTTTAAATTACGTTTCTACACAGAAAAAATTATACGCACTTGTGTTAAATGGCAAGTGCGGTTATAAAATCGGTTAAGTGCGGTTATAAAATCGGTTAAGTGCGGTTATAAAATCGGTTAAGTATGTCATAAGTGATTAGAAATCAACCTCTTCCCGTTCCCCACCAAATAGTACACCAAATATGCACACCAAATATCTACCAGCTACGCTGATTTAACCTTTCATTTCATCTTGATTTTTCATCCACTATTAATCACTATTCATAACAAAACACTTATTGCACTAATTAACACTTATTCCTTATAAATCAAAGCCTTCGGCTTAAAAATAAAAATGTGGCGAAAATTAGATTTTGCTAATTTTCTAAATATTTGAATTTACCATTGAGAAGAATAGACAGGCAGGAGAAAGAGGGAGTATGAGGATTACCATTTCAATTCGTTATCTGGAGCATACATTACGAGACTCTGGTAGAGGTTGACCAATCTGCCGTTTTCTTCTACTTTGCCGATTTTTCTTACATGTCCTTTCTTTTCGAGTTTCCATACATAGCTTCTTACGGTGCCTTCCCAATTGATATGAGCTTTATCAAGATTATAGGTTTCTCTTACGAGCTGGTTGATTGTGAATGTTCTCATTCTTTTGAGAGCATTGGCTATTTCTTCTCTTGCTTTCATTCTAATCCTCATTTTCCTGATTTGAAAATAAGTCCTTTATAGGTCTTTCTGGAACA
>OFBW01000107.1_pt1 | contig 11541 bp, 12 predicted proteins | sample 1520701 | NCBI WGS metagenome assembly OFBW01 (sample SAMEA3696450, study PRJEB22514) | metagenome | biome: water; feature: marine; material: hydrothermal vent | place: Pacific Ocean | collected 2014-08-16 | depth 1514 m
AAAAATGGTTTCAAAACTCCCTTATGCTTCCAACGTCCTGAAGGTGGTTCTCCACAAACAGCTACCATAAGAGAAAAAGCAGCGTAATAAAGCCTTGAAAGGACATCTCTCAGCTTACCACTCCTTTTCAACAGAACAGCAGAATCAAAATGCTCCTTAGCTTTCGTAAACCAATTTTCAAACCATTCCGACACAGAATCTTCCCTACTTCTTCGTGTATTCACTATTAAGTTTAACAAAATTCATCGATGCCACAGCACCCAATCCGTAACCTGATATGTAATACTTGCTACCATTAACTGCAAGGGAAGAAAAAGCCACTCTTTTACCACCATACTCCATAAATCCTGTAAACCACTCACATCTTCCTTCTGGATACGTCAACTCGGATAGCGTTCCACTCTTTCCGCCAATTATCAGTTGAGGATATTTCCTTTTTAAGATCCTGAAAAACTTTCTGTCAGAAACTGTTCCGTACTTTACGGTTAAGATCATCATACTCCTTATCTTTTCTGCTGTTGATGGAGAAATAACCCTGCTTAGCTCTTCCCTCTTAAATGAAAAGAGTAAATTACCTTCTGAATCGTAAATTTTTTCAACAAGAGATGGTTTTAACATAACACCATTGTTTGCTACGGTAAGAGCCATTAAAGCCTCATGGAAAGGACTAATCCTTGTTTCTCCCAGACCAGCTGCCATTAAAGCAAGATCATATCCATCAAGAGGTTCCCTGAGGATTCCCCACGGAAATCCATAATCTGGCCTGTTAAATCCAAACTTTTGAGCAAACTCAATAAGCTTCTCCTTTCCAATAAGCCTTCCTAAATTCCCAAAGAAAGGATTGGAAGAATGAGCAAAAGAATCTCTAAGGTTCCTCTTCACTTTGTAGCGGCTATTCAACCACACAGATGGAGAACAGGAATCGTCATGACCACCACAAACAAAGGAAGTATCAAGGTCAGCAATCCCTGTCTCCAGCGCTGCTGCGGCAGTTACAATTTTAAAGGTTGACGCTGCTGGAAAGGTTCTTTTAAACGTAAGATCTGGATAATCAAGACTTGAGACGGCTGCAAGGACTTTTCCATTGGAAGCGTCAATTGCTACATAAGCTCCATACTTTACTTTAAATTGTTTAAATTCTTCTTCGATACGGTCCTGGAACTGAGGATCTATAGTAAAAACTACGGTCATATCTTTATCACGATAGACATATCTTCCATTTTCTTCAGTAGCCTGTTTGAAAAGAAAATACTGGTAAGAGAAATCGTTTAAAAGCTTATTAAGCTTTCCATGAAATATCTTTTTCTCTTCTTCCCCTTTTTTCTCTTTTTTCTCGAAGGTAATAGAAATACTGTTATTTTTTTTCTCTTCAGAATCCTTGTATACTACAAATCCAGAAAGAGTAAGCAACAAGATAAAGCCTATTAGAATCTGAACTTTTCTCATACCTTTACCTCCTTATGGAGCAATATAATATAAGCTTTTAAAGAGATCAGAACATTCTGGAGGTATTGTGAGTATTAAAAGGCTTCTTATTGAAACAGCTTACCGAAAAAGAGGAAGCTTGAAAGTTTCAAATCAGGAGATTAAAAGATTTCAGGTAGCCGCAAAGGAGATATGGAACTCTTTTGATCCGCAACCAGAAATTCCCGATTTTGTCTCTGCAGTGGATGGGAGCAGAAACAGAAAGGAGTTTGCAGGTTACATCCTCTATGCCATAGGTGCAGGTTCCGTTATTTTTAGAGACGGCAAAGAAACAGGAGAAGAAAATTACCTTGCGGACGTGGATATTTTGAAGCCTGAAGAGTATTCTGACGCAAGACTCCGAATACTCATGGGAATACTGGAAGTTAAAGAGACTTTGAGGTCTGCTGAAGGCGTATCTTACCTCTTTATTGACGGCTCAATAATCGGTTCGGTGATAAGACCTGCCGTGTTTTCCTACGAAATAGAAACAGAAATTAAAGAAAAGGTTGAAAAACTATTCAATGAGCTCTCTCAGAACTTCTCACTGACTGAAATCAATTCAAAAAAGTTCTACAAGAGAATAGAAAAATTTGCCTCAGGAAAGAACTTTCCTGTAGCAGCTGGCTATTTAGAGTATCTGGAGTACCTCTACTCAATCTACCTGCTGCTCCAAGATTTTTCTGGAAAAATAGTTGCGATTTCAAAACGTTCAGATTCAAGAAACTATGCTCTTGATACTGTTCTTCCTGATATTGCAGTTCTTAACTATGTAAATCTCCCTGTTGGTTACAGTGAACCTGTTAATCTGGAAATTCTTAGAGAGAAGAAATTCAAATTTCCACAAATATTTGAGGAAAAGCTTAGAAAATTTACCTTCAAATCCTACTTTGTTAAACTGCCAAGAGGAAAGAGCGTTTACAAGATAGAAAGTCAAATAGAACCAGAAGATCTGTTTCCTATTTTAAAACATTTTGCAGTAAAAGGCTATCCTTATCCCCTTAAAGCAATCCACGAAAAAGTGAAAATTTCCAAAAGCGATATGGATGACATTATTTCTACACTAAAAGTAAGAGGTATTACAGGGAGGGAAGCTCTTGGAGAATAGAAATCTTTTCTCAGGAAAAAAAGCAAGGGAGTACGACCGTTTTTTTGAGACAGCTTATGGCAGAACAGTCTTTGAACTCGAGAAAGAATTACTGCTAAAGGTTTTAAACAGGAAAGAGACATTACTGGAAGTTGGATGCGGAACAGGTATATGGATGGAAACTCTAAAAAAAGAAGGTTTTAGTGAACCCATAGGGCTTGACATTTCAAGGGATATGCTGGAGATTGCCCGTGAAAAAGGTCTAAGAAAACTTGTTCTTGGTAATGCCGAAATTTTACCTTTTAAGCCAAACTCTGTTGACACAACTCTCTTTATAACAAGTCTGGAGTTCATGAAAAACAGAAAAAAAGCTTTCTTAGAAGCAGTTAGAGTTTCAAGAAAGTCTGTAGTTGTTGCTTTCTTAAACAGATATTCTGTTCTCTCACTCTATAGATTCTTACGTTCCTTGTACAGAAAATCTGTTTATAAAGCAGCTAACTTTTTAACTATTGATGAAGTGAAACAACTGGCAAGATATGCCAGAGAGATTTTAAAAGATAAAATTATTGCAGTGGATAAAATCCACTCAACTTTGAATTTAACCATAGATGGATTTATAAACAGAAAATTGGAAGAAGCAATTGGATTTAACAGTCCCTTTGGAGGATTTACTGTAATAAAGTTCTATATTAGAGATCGCCATGGAACTGGTAAAAGAGATAACAGTTGAAGAAGCTCTGAAAAAGGGTTTCACATTTGTGGACGTCAGGACGGCAGAGGAGTTTGAGGAGTTTCACATACCTGGTGCTTTGAACGTTCCACTTTTTACAAAGGAAGAAAGGGAAAAGATTTCAAAGATCTACTACTCAAAGGGAGAGAAAGAGGCAAGACTTTACGCTCTCGAGCTCGTAGGACCAAAACTTCACAGAATAGTTAGAGAAATAAAGGAGATAAAAGACAGGCATAAAAACGTTGTCATTTACTGCTGGCGCGGAGGAATGAGAAGCCTTTCAGTTGCTGCAATCTGCAACGTAGCAGGTGTTCATGTTTCAAGACTTCATGGTGGTTACAGGGCTTTCAGACAGTACATTTTAAAAAGACTCGAAAAGATATGCCAGAAAGTAAATCTGGTTGTCCTTTACGGTCCTACAGGCGTTGGAAAGACGAGAATTCTCAGGAAGCTCAAGGAAGAAGGGTATCCCGTCATCGATCTGGAAGGTCTGGCAGGCCATAGGGGTTCTGTTTTTGGAGGAATAGGCTTAGAACAACCTTCACAAAAAATGTTTGACTCTCTGCTTTGGGTTGAACTTGAAAAGCTTAAATGTTCTCCTTATATCCTTATTGAAGGTGAAAGTAAGAAAATCGGAAGGCTTTTCATACCTGAACCTTTCTGGAAAGCGATGGAAAAGGGAAAAAAAATTCAGCTAACAATGCCATTGATAGAGAGAGTAAAGATCTCAATGGAAGATTATGGTGTTAATGAATTTCCACCAGAAACCTACCTCGAGGCACTTGAGAGGATAAGAAAGATATTAGGTGATGAAAGGTACAGAAAATTAAGAGAACTTATAAAAACCAAAAGTTATAAAGAAGCTGTCAAAGAGCTGATGATCAACTACTATGATAAACTTTACAGCCGATCAATTCCTGAAGTGGAAAAAACAGTAGAAGCAAAAAATATAGATGATGCAATAAGGAAATTGAAATCAGTACTTAACAACCCTATTCTTTCCAGCTGATTTTGCCTCGTATAGTGCTTTATCAGCAAAATCCATAAGTTCTTCAATATTTACATCCTTCTTGCCTGCAGGATAGAACATATGATAACCGATACTCACAGTTACTGGTATTTCCTGTCCTTCATAGTTAAACGCATAGTTTTCTATGAGACGTCTTATCCTTTCAAAAACCTCTTTTGCTTCATTTCCGTCGGCATCGTAAAGCACTATGAGTATTTCTTCTCCCCCGAACCTTACAGCTAAATCGTCTTTTCTGATGTTTTCCTTAACAATCTCCGCAATTTTCTTGAGAATGTAATCACCGACAAGATGACCGTATGTATCGTTAATTCTTTTAAAGTTGTCTATATCTAACATGCCTATAGCTACTGGTTTACTTTCCCTCATAGCAAGTTTAATAATTTCTATTAATCTTTTGAGACCAAACCTTCTGTTGTAAAGTCTTGTAAGGGGATCTACTGTGGATTCTTTTTTCAATAACTCGTATGCATAAGCGTTTCTAAAAGCCTGAGCCATAGAATGCCTTACTCGTCTATAAAATAGAATTTCAAGTCCTTTAATTCTTTCTGTTTTTCCTGTGATTACTGCTCCTTTCCAGGTTTCAGTCACAAGAGGTATTATGCAGACAGACTTTAGATGGAATTTTCCTGGAAACTTAACTATTACTTCATCCACGTTTAGAACTTTTACTTTATCGTTTTCAATAATTTCTCTAAGACCTTCGGGAGAAAGAGGATCAAAATTTACAGAATGGATTAATTTTATCTCTCCTTCACTCTGGGAATAAAAAGAGGCTGCTATTACTCCAAACTTATCATACAAAAATTGGTATATTTTTGAAGCAAGGACATTACCTTCCAGCGTCTTTCCAAATATGTCATTTATTTCATTTTGATATTGATCAAGAAGCTCATCTTGATATATTGTGTTGAGGAAATACAGAAATTCGTTAGAAAACTCAGAAATGAAATCTTCCCCCTTCACATCAACTTCCACATTTTCAAGTAAAATCTTCATTTCTTCCACCTTTCCGGCTTTCTTAGCTTTCCTCAATCTTGAAAGAAGATCTGTGAGAGAATTAAAGTAATCTTTAAGATCTCCTTCAACCAGAGCAAAGTATATGAAGAGACCCAAAATGAAGTTGGAAAGAAGAGATGTGGTGAACTCTAAGTATCCCAACTCAAAGGAGGGATTAATGGACTTCAGAGCTAATGGAGTGAGAAGTCCTGAAAGTGTTGCCATTAACACAATGTTTCGTAGAAGTTTCTTTTTAATTTCCATCTAAATTCTCCTTTTTATCCATTCATCTATTTATCTACCCATTAAAAGTTTTTGGACTCGTCTTTAAACGGATTATCTAAGATTTTACCACCAGGTTTCCTCTCTCACCTCCAAAACAGTCTCGATAATTACAATAATTACAGAAAAAACATTGGCTACTAAAGCTCCCCATGCAAATGCTTCAACAAGAGTCATTCTTGCTCCAAGCTCGTAAAATATCAGGGCTGGTATTAAGTGCAGGTCTGCTGCAAGACTCGTTGCAAGGAGCTCTGCGCTTAAAGTTTTCTTACTTCCAAGTTTCAGTATGGTTGCTATAAGGTTAAAGACAACAGAGGCAATAAGTTCATAAGGGTCTCCATCATAGACAAATCCAACAGTTGTTGTCAGGGACATCATTATGAAAAAAGCAGTTCCAACTTTACCCCAGTCCATGGAGTCTCTCCTTTATCTTCTTTTTAAGCATTGCACCCCTTGAAGTTACTTTCCCTTTTAAAAGTATTTTTACTGCTTCTTCCAATTTCTTCTTAGGCGCCACAACAACAAGTATATCAAGAGGTTCAACTACAACATCCCCTCCAGGTATGGGTATCACTTTACCATCCGATTTTTTAACTGCAACAACAGTCATTCCAAAGCGTTTCCTCAGATCAATACTCTTGAGGGTCTTTCCAGCTATTGGTGAATCTGGTTGAACAACAAACTCCTCAATATCTATATAGGTATGTTCCCCAAATAGAATCTCCTCGAGAAGTGATTTCTCACCAAATATTGGGGGCTTCTTTGCAAGGATTGCTACTCTCTTTGAGATGATTGAAGGAATCGTTTCCACATAATCTGCACCAACAAGTTTCAGTTTTTCCTTGAACTCTTCCTTTTTTGCAAGAGCAAGTATGAAGAAAGGAGATATTCCATTTTTCGTCACAACATTCTTCAAGGTTAGGGTTATGGCAAGATTTCTGTAATCATCCATCGTGGCAACGATTGCTCCAACAGCCTTATCAATACCTGCTAAGTAAAGAGTGTTTTCATCTGCAGGGTCAAGCTTCAGGTAATAGTTAATTTCGTGCTCCTTTGCAAACTCCTCCAGATTGTCCGATACATCTACAACAACAACAGGAATTCTGTAATGTTTCATCTCTTTTATCATGTGAAGAACGTAGTCATTCATCCCGAAGATTATGTAGTGTCCCTTCAAAGCAGAGATGTCTGAAACCATCTTTCTAAACCTCAGAATTTTTTTAACCTCTCCAGAGGTTACAATGTTTATGAGAACAGCTATAGAATACCCCATTACGCTGCCAACCCCAAGGATCATGACAAATAGATTAAAGATCCTTGCCTTTGCATCCATATTCCACATTTCACCGTAACCGATAGTGGTTACAGTAAGAATTGTCATGTAAAAAGCTTTCAGAAGATCAACTCCTGAAATTACCATATATCCAATAGTTGAAAACATTATGGCTATGAGACCGACAATTAGAGGAGCCCGGAATTTCATCAGGATTTCAAGAATTCTTTCCTGACCGTACCTGGCGGGAATTCTTTTCTCTATCCTTTTCAAATACCCTCCCTCAAGAACCTGTAAAGCCTCTCAAGCCCCTCTTCGATATCCTTTTCATCAGTACAGAAGGAAAATCTGACAAATCTATCGGTTTCATTATAACCAAAGTCCCTACCCGGCGTTATTGCCACTCCCGTTTTTTCCAGAACTTCAAACGCAAAAGAGTAACTATCATTTGTAAACTCTGAAACATCAGCAAAAATGTAAAAAGCCCCTTCAGGCTCAACGGGTATTCTAAAGCCGATTTCCTTCAATCCCTGAAGCATCAAATCCCTTCTTCTTTTAAAGATTTCCACATTTCTCCTTAGCTCTGATAAACACTCTTCCTCAAAACAGACAAGGGCTGCATACTGGGAAAGGGTCGGAGGAGAAATGGCAATATTCTGAAGAACTGCTGTCATATCTTCTACCATCCATTCAGGTACAACAACCCAGCCAAGTCTCCATCCAGTCATCAAAAAGAACTTTGAAAAACCGTTTACGACAACAGCCCTATCAGTTACTTCAAGAACTGATGGTGCCTTCCCTGAATAGACAAGACCGTGGTATATTTCATCTGAAACAAGAAAAACCTTTTCTGACAGTTTTTCTAACTCCTTCTTAGAGTAAATCGCTCCTGTCGGATTCGATGGAGAGTTGAGAATAAGTACTTCCGTTTTTAGATCCCTTAGAGAAATCTTGAATCCACTTTCCGGATTTACAGGTATGGAAACACTTTCAAGGTTCAAAAACCTCAACATGTTCTTGTAACAGGGATATCCGGGATCTGCGTAGCTAACCTTTCCCACCTTTTCCGAAACCACCTTCAAAACGGACAGAAGTCCGGGAGAGCTCCCCGGCGTTACGATGACCTGATCGGGTGAAATGTTTATACTGTAAGCTTTCTCATAATACTCTGCTATTTTTTCCTTTAGCGGTCTAATTCCTGTACTTTCAGTGTACTTCAGCTCAACAGTTTTCACAACTTCTGCTGCTCTTCTTTTTATAACTTCCGGAACGGGAAGATCAGGTTCTCCAACCTCAAAGTGAATTACACTTCTCCCTGACGCCTCAAGCTCTTTTGCCCGTTCCAGCACCTTCATTACATAAAACGGCTCTACTAATAACTTCCCCATAGTTTTCCTCTCTCTTCTCTCCAACCTCCTTTAGCCTTACACCTACAACCTCTCCCGGTTTCAGCTCCTCATCAACAACCATTCTTATGTAGTTGCCACTTAAAACAACCGATTTCCCATCTTCTAAGCTTGATAGCACCAAGGAATCAAGCTCTTTACCGACAAACCGTTTTCTGTAAGAGATACTCTTCTCTTTACCAATCTCTCTCAATATCGCCGCTCTTTCCTTCTTTTCCAGAGAAGAGACAGAATCCTTCATCTGAGATGCAACAGTACCCTTTCTTGGAGAGTAGGGAAAAACATGAAGATATCCAAAAGGAATTTCCTCTATAAGCCTTTTAGTCGATTCAAAATCCTCCTTTGTTTCACCGGGAAATCCAACCATAACGTCTGTTCCTATGCAGATATCAGGATTCTTAGAAAGTATCTTTTCAATAACCTCTCTGAACTCTTTTCCAGTGTACCTTCTCCTCATCAGGTTTAAAATCCTGTCACTTCCACTTTGAAGCGGTATGTGAAGGTGTGGAGCAACTCCGGGAGAAAAGGTAACTACTTCTATGAGCTCATCGGTAAACTCTATAGGCTCAACCGAACTGATTCTCAGCCTGTACAGTCCCGGAACTTCAAGAATTTTCTCTATCAGTTTTGCAAGATTGATATCCTCATCAAGATCCAATCCATAGCCTCCAAGGTGTGTACCGGTAAGAACTATCTCTTTGTAACCAGCGTCAACCAGCTCCTTAACTTGCTCTAAGACCTTCAGAGGTTCTTCGCTAAACATTCTTCCCCTTGCTTTTGGAATAATACAGTAGGAACAGAAGAGCTCACATCCTTGCTGAACCTTAAGAAATGCTCTCGTTTTCCCTTCATAGTGTCTGATTGTCAGAGGATAGAACCGTTTTTCTTCCCAGACTCCTCTTAAGTAGAGTCTTGGAATTTCTCCTTTTAATTTCTTCTCAACTATGTCAACAATCTGGAACTTCTCAACATTTCCAGTTATCAGGTCAACCTCTTTTACACCTTCCACATCAAAAGGATAGACCTCTGAGTAACAACCCGTGGCAACGACTAACGCTTCAGGATTCCGGTGTTTCGCCTTTCTTAGTGCTTTTCTGGACTTTGCATCTGCAACAGAAGTAACTGTACAGGTGTTAACAACGTATATATCTGCTTTTTCTGAAAAATCAACAATTTCATAACCACGCTTTCTGAACTGTTCCTCCATATAGGCAGTCTCGTGGAAATTCATTTTGCATCCAAAGGTACAAAAAGCCACTCTTTTCATAAACCTTCCTTTTTAAAAATAGTTCTCAATAAATATAGCTTATGTAAGCTGAGATAGGAGCTCCTCACCTAAGAGTCTTAGTCGCCCTATTCCAATTGGTTCTCTTTCTTTCTCCCGAACGAGAATTATTCTCTTTCCTGAGAAAGCTTTTCTTACTTTCTCAACTTCTCCTCCTCTGAATCTATTAAAAACAACCAGCTCAACTTCAATTCCTGAAGCTTCCAGCTCATCAACCGTCTTTTTCGCAATCTGAATGGGTAGAACGGCAGGATTGACAACAATTCCAAAGAGAGTTTTTTCACGGTCGAGGAGAACACTTCTCAGCGTTTCAATCTGCTCCTTTCTCTTCACAAGAACCGAGAGAACAGTATCCTGAGAATAAACCTCCTCAAGCTTTCTTTTATCCTCAAGATCTGAATAGAACTGAAGCTTTAAAGCCTCTTTTCGTAAATCTATAAGCCGATGAAGCCATCTGTTTAAAAGGGATGGAAGAGAAACTAACCTTAGAGTGTAACCAGAAGGAGCTGTATCAAAAACTATTCTGTCGTAACTCTTTTCAGATTCTGAGATGATTCTGTGGATAACATCAAGAATCGCCAGTTCAAAGGCTCCCGGAGAGTAGTAGGCAAGATCTATCTGATCTTTTATCTCCTCTAAAATTACAGGACTCACTACCTTTTCTGCTTCTTTTTTTACTCTGTGGAGATAACTTTTCATCTCAGATTCAACATCAATTTCAACTGCAAAGAGGTTTCTATAAACTTCTTTGACCTTTCCACCGACTTCCACATCAAGAGCAAGAGAAAGAGAGTGGGCTGGATCGAGGGAAACAAGAAGAGTTTTTAATCCTCTCTCAGACAGGGCAACAGCAAGGGCTGAAGAAATTGTGGTCTTTCCAACCCCTCCTTTTCCGGAGAAGAAAAAAAATCTTCTGTTTAACATACGGTACTCATTTATCATACTGTAACTGGAACTAATGAACCAACGAAGGGTAGTTCTATTTTCTTTCTCTTACTCCAGTTAAAAATCTCAAGTCCCACAACTTCATCGTTTTCATCATAGTCAATAACAATTCCCTTATTTTCAAGGTATTCACTATCAACGGGATTCTTATCACTTAATTCAATTACAAGGATATCCACGTCCGGGCTGTATTTTATTCGCATAGTCCTCTCCTTGCTCATCCATCAGTGCTTTTAAGGTTCTCCAATTTCACCAACAACCCTGCTTATGATGCTTTTCCTGTCAGCCATCCGCCTGTTCCAGCCTTCAAAATCCTCTGCAATATAGGGAAGTATTTCCACCATGTAATAGTACATCGGATTGGGCATCCCGAGCCTTTCGCTCAAAACAACAGTAAGCAGATTGTCGTTGAGACTCCTGGCAGTTGCCTCAAGTTTATCTGTAGATGAATCTACAAGAGCTCCTTTGAAAAAGAGTTTAAGACTCTTTAAGAACTTCACCTTTCTCCTCTTCCTTTAGCTTTTTCAGAGATATTCCTCCCTCGTAGAAGATCCAGAAAGCGAGGAAGATCTGAACAAGCGCTGCAATTCCGATAACCGTAAACTTCCACTTCATAAAGAGCATAATAAGAGACCAGATGGTAATCACAGCCATGAAAAGGGCTGGAATTCCTGGAACGAACCAGTATCTTCTTTTTCCGGTCTTCATAAGCCATATCATGACGACAAAAAGAGCAAGGGCTGCAATTAGCTGATTCGTAGCACCGAAAACTGGCCAGAGAGCCTTCCAGACAGGAAGAACTTTATGTTTAACTGGATCTTCATACTTCATGAAAACCAGAAAACCGGGAATTATGAGTGAAACGAGAGTCGCAACGTATCTGTTCTTCACTCCTGTGAGCTCTGTAAAGACGTATCTTGCAAGCCTTGTACCTGTATCTGTACTTGTTAGAACAAAAGAAGAAAGGGCAAGCATTCCAAAAGCCATTCCAACCGTTTCAGGAATTCCGAAGACATTCAAAAATTTTCCAATTCCCTCTCCAT
>OFBW01000109.1_pt1 | contig 11317 bp, 11 predicted proteins | sample 1520701 | NCBI WGS metagenome assembly OFBW01 (sample SAMEA3696450, study PRJEB22514) | metagenome | biome: water; feature: marine; material: hydrothermal vent | place: Pacific Ocean | collected 2014-08-16 | depth 1514 m
CTGAAACTTGAGCATCAAGAAGCATGTACTCTATAAGACTGTAGAACTCCTCTGTTTCAGGTTTTGAATAAAGCTTTGTAGGTAGTTCAAGGAACTGTTGAGTGAATTGAACACTGTTTCCTATCTTCAATAGAGAGGATACTGCAGATAGTTGTTTGGAGTCCTTTGTCTGCTTCTGTTTAGAATCTTTCTTTTGTTTCATGTTGTACCACCGTTATAGACGTTGTTCTTTTGGGTTCTTCTTTCCCGCAGTCTCCAAGCCAGTCTTTCAGAATTTGTCTTGCTTCTTGAAGCTTATCAGCAGATACCTTTTCTGTTTCGTTCATCGCATAGAGCTGATATATTGCATCTTTCAGGAGATAAAGCTTTGCTATTCCTTTTTCGTCTTCTGTGAGTTCTTTTTTTCCACATTTTTTAAGCTTTATAAAAAGCTTTTGAGACGCAATGTTTATTGCTCTTTCAATAACAGAATTATCAGCTTCTCCCATTTCGCTGTTGAACGTAAGGCTCTCAAGGAGGTCTTCAGGTAGGTGATTTTTAATGTCATCTGTACTTATCAACTCCTTGAGTTCTTCCACTTTCATTGCAATCAAATCTCCTGGTTATTGGTTTCCTCTGTTCCACAAAAAGAGGAAAAATTTAAAGCTCCCCAAACGGGGGAGCGAAAAGGTCGTTTAAACTACTTTTGCATCAATTATTGCGTCTGGGACCGGAATTGTGAGGGGTTTGCTCTGGGCTTCAAGTTCAATGGTCTTTCCGCTGTCTTTCTGGGCTATAAAGATAGGAAGTGCTCTTAGGTCTGCTCTTAAATCATCTATTGCAAGATATCTGAGCCTAAACGGTGCAGCGGTGTCTATCATCTTAATGTAGTTGTCCTGGATTGCTCTTTTAAGGTTGCCGTTTTTGTCTCTGTAGGAACTGAGTAGAGGTTTTACGAAGTAATTGCCGATGTAAAGTCCTCCATCTTTTTGCTCTACAGAAATGGTCTTGCCCTGATAGCTTGCTGCTATTTCGAGAAGTCTGGCATAGGCTTTTCTACCTGCATAGATCTTAACTTTCTCTCCATAACCTTTTTCCTGGAGTTTTCCTTCCATTTCTACGAACAGGTTGTAAACGTCTGCAAGGGTTTCAGGAAGTTTCGAAGGAGATAGGTTTTCTACTTTTCCAAAATCAACAATGTAGTCATCAAGTCCTTCCTGTTTCTTTATCTGGTATGAGATTTTTCCGCTCAAACTCTGAGCTGCAAGGGCTTCTATTGTGGCAAGTATTATCTTTCTGAACTTGTTTATTTTCTCTCTGACTATCTTCTCTACCGCAACGTCTCCAATCGCTTTCATGTTTAGGAGATCAACAGGATTAAGAGTCTCTATAATGTCTATTGGCTGAACTTCTATGTAGTGGTAAGAGGTTTCTCCAGAAGCTACGTTTACAGGTTCCCCTCCTCTTATTACGAGAGGAACGTTTCCTGTAACCTCTTTTATTTCGGAGAAAGGATAGACCGGGGAATCAAACGTATCTACGTCTTTAGAGTAAAGCTCCCTGGTTATCGTTCTCGGTTGCACCGGGGAGACCTTTATGTAATCTTTTATTTTTTGAGGAGTCAAGAACTTTTTAAGATCAATCTTATATGGCATTTTTCACCTCCTTAAACTGCCCAGATGGTTTTCTTTTCGAGGTTTGACAAAACAACCTCGTCCACTGTACTTCCTTCTGCTACTTTAAGAGATTTTGCTATCACTACTCCGTGAACAATCAGAGGGGCAAGTGTTTGCCTGTCTGTGTCAACAATCGTCGTTAAAACTCCTACAATTTCCTGAGTTGGATTTCCGTCACCATCCTTGGCAGCTGGGTCGTAAAGGACAAGCTTTCCAGTTGTCATGTCCCTTGCTATGATGCTTCCAGCTGGTAGTGTTCCCTGCCCTGATTTGAGTTCTTTTGTAACGATTACAGGCTTGTGAGGAGAATCTGCAATTATCTGCTCTTCTTTAATGGAAACTGTTCCTATCTTTCCATCTACTGGCATTATTTACCTCCGTTTGTAAAGGTTCTTGCAAGTTCTGTTGGATCAAAGATGTCAGGGTTTTCTCCTTCAGCAGAAAGGTTTATGGGTTTGAAAAGATCTGAATCTACTGTTTTCTTGGGTTTAATATCTTTGAGGGCTTTTTCAAGGAGATCAAAAGGTGAAAGTTTGTCTCCTGTTGAAAGATGGATTACAGGTTTGAAGAGTGTACACAACCGCTCAATGGCTTTTACTCCTTCTTCTCCCATTCCAGCAGAGAGGGCTATTTCCTTGATTCTCTCTATTTTGTCCTGTTTGTAGAGCTTTTCGAGTTCGGCTGTTTCAGGATTTTTGGAAGGTGGAGATTGATCTTCTTTTTTCTGTTCTTGCTGTTGTGTCTTACTGGCAGTTGATAGTGCTATCTGGACGGCTTCTTTAGTGGCTTTTGAAATTTCCTTCCCCAGCTCTTTTCTAAATTCTTCACTTGCAAACAGAGCTGTAACAATGGCTTTAATATCCATTTCGCTTCCTCCTCTATCGTCGTTAAGCGTTGAAAGTTTTATTCCCTTGAATTCAAGAGTTACAACGTTTTCAATGGTTGAGAGATGAACCTTTTCAACAGATGCTGAGAAGCCTGCAAGTTGATCGGCTGGAGGAAAAGCACCGAGAAGGGCAAGGTGATGCAGATAGCGTTTACCGCTTTCCGGATCCATTCGAATGCCTACTGAATAGCCGTCATACTCCCCATTCTCAACGGATTTTTCAACCCATGGAGAAATGAGGAGGCTCACAACAGTTGCTGAATAGTAAACATTAGCATATATTTATGTGTATGATGAGTTCAATGTTATTGAGTGCACAGCAGATAAAAGAACTTTTTGGTATTCACAGGAATACTTTGTTGAAGTGGGAGAAAGAGGGTTTACTACAACCTGTAAAAACTCCGGGGGGTAGAAGGAGATACAGGAGAAGTGATATAGAAGGATTGCTTGGAATTTGTGAAGAAAAGACAGAGAGAGCTGATGTAATTTTGTATGCACGTGTATCAACAAAAAAGCAGGAAGAATACCTGAAGAATCAAATAGAAAGACTTGAATCTTTTGCAAGAGAAAAAGGATGGAATTACGAAGTAATATCGGAAATAGCAAGTGGAGTCAACGAAAAGAGGAGAGGATTAAAGAAACTTTTAAACAAAGTTAGAAGAGGAGAAGTCAAGAAAGTAGTAATTGAATACCCTGATAGATTAGCAAGATTTGGTTACGAGTATTTAAAGTTTTTCTTAGAAAGCTTTGGAGTGGAACTTGTGATAGTTAACGGGAAAGATAATGAAGAGGATAGACACAGAGAACTTGCTGAGGACTTAATAGCTATAGTAACTTCTTTTGCAGCAAGAGTTTACGGTTCTCGTGGAGGAAAGGAAAAGAATGATAACACTCCAGTGCAGACTGGAATTTAAAACTTCAGAAGACGAAAAAGAAGTATTAGAATTTATGCAGAATTTCTCGTCATGTGTCAGGTATGCATACAATAGACTTTTAGAAGGAGCAGGGAGAAAAGAACTCAAAAAACACTTACAATCAGTATTCCCTCTCAATTCAAGATACTGTGACGATGCTATTATGAAAGCTAATGAAGTTCTGAAAAGCTGTAAGGAAAGGGGACAGAACCCAAAGAAAGTTATATTCGGAACCAGAAAACTGTTTGAGAAACTCAAAAAGAAACACCTGACAGGAAAAAGGAAAGAGAAACTAAAAAAGGAATGGAAAGAGAAAAGACAGGGAACAGCATATTCAAGAGGAGATAAAAGCAAAAAAGGAAACTTAAACCTGAGATTTGTCCTCATAGACGGGAAACTGTATTTAAGAATAAACACAGGTAAAGGAAGATACGTCTATGCTGAAGTTCACAGGAACGTTCAGAAAGGGAGAGCAGAAAGAGATAAGTGGGTCAATTTCATTGAAAACTTACTCATAGGAGAAACCACAGGGAAGCACGTTCCATATTCAGTTGAGCTTAAAAAGAGGAATGGAAAGACTTATGCTTTTATCAGTTTTGAAGAGAAGATTCCTGAAATCTCAATAACAAGAATGAATGGGGTAATAGGAATAGACGTTAATGCGAGTCCGTTTCACATAGCGTATGCAGAAGTAAAAGAAGATGGGAATCTTAAAAGTTTTGGAAGAATATCCCTTGAAGAACTTATCGGGAAAAGCAGAGGAGAAAGAGAAATACTCTCCTGGAAAGTTGCTCACGAGATAGTTAACTTAGCAAAAGAAAAGAAGAGAGCGATAGCAATAGAGGACATAAAGAAATTGCCAAGAGGCAATAGAGGAGATGGAAGGAAGAAACTGAGGAAGAGATTCCAGCAGTTTATTTACAAGGGGATACTTCAAAAGATAGAAGTATTGGCAAAGAGAGAAGGGATAGAGGTAGTTAAGGTAAATCCAGCATTTACATCAGTGATAGGACAGCTCAAGTATGCTCCTCAATATCTCCTTGATAAAGATGTTGCAGGAGCGTTTGTGATAGGAAGGAGGGGAATAGGATTTAAAGAAGAAATACCCGAAAACTATCTAAAGCTTCTTAAAAAAGAAGAGTTCCTTAACTACTCTCTTTACAGGTTGGAAGAAAAGAAAAAGGAACTGAAAGAGAAACTGGAAGAAGAAACCAATAAGTGGAAGAGGAAAGCTTTAAAAGGAGAGCTGAAAAGGATAAATTCGGACATAAAAGATATAAAGAAAGAGATAAAAACACTTGAAAGCTCTGGGAGTGATTCAGCTACCCGACAGCAGACCTCTGGAGGGAACAAGTCTGTGAGGGGTCTCTCTAAGGAGAGGCGAAAAAGCTGGAGAGTTCTCAGAGCAGTTCTCACCTTCCCTCTTCTTGGGAAGTTCTTTGTGAGGGACTTCTCACCCCTGAAGTCTGTATTAATTTCGGGGGACTGGGAGAGGGTGGTGAAAGGATTAGTTCCTGTACCTGGTGCAGGGGCTATGGATACCCTGAAAAAACCGCCTGCTGGGGGTTCGGGGTATCCTGAAGAGGCGGAATACAAATACCCCAGCCGGAATTGCACTAATGTGCAGTTCTGTTAACCAGGTCAATTGTTAGAAACCATACCAAAAATTACTCTATGGGACGTTATAGACATACTGATAGTAGCTTTTCTTATTTACAGAATCTTTGTTTATCTCTCTGAAACAAGAGCCATTCAGATTCTCATAGGACTTTTAATGCTATTAATTTTCAGCGTAATAGCAAAGTTCTTTCACTTCTACACCCTCTCCTTCATCTTCAACAATCTGATAACCATTGGAATATTTGCACTGTTAGTTATCTTCCAACCCGAAATCAGGAGAATTTTAGCAAGGATAGGGGAAAAACAGTTTGGTAGTTTCTCTTCAGAAGAAGAGGCAGAAAAGGTCATAGAGGAAATCGTCAGGGCTTCTGCCTCCATGTCCGAGGACAGAATAGGGGCTTTAATCGTGATAGAGAGAGATATAAACCTCGATAACTACGTTGAAGCAGGGACAATAATCGATGGAAATGTCTCCAAGGAGCTTCTCATAACTATTTTCTGGCCTGGGACACCTCTTCACGACGGGGCAACAATCATAAGGAGGGATAAAATCTACAAAGCTGGTGCTTTTCTACCACTTTCTCTAAATCCTAATCTTCCTCAAACAGTTGGAACAAGACACAGAGCAGCAATAGGAATTACAGAGGAAACCGATGCTGTGGTTGTAGTAATATCTGAAGAGACAGGGGCAGTTTCAGTTTCTTACACAGGTAAGTTGATTAAAAACCTCGATCCGCAAAAATTAAAGAAGGTACTGAAAGGACTACTTGTGAAGAAGCCCTCGGAAAGGAAAAATCTCTTTGGCTACCTCAAGAGGAGAAATGAAGGGAATATTTGACTTTATCTTCTACAAGTTCCACTATAAGGTTCTTGCTTTTGTTTTTGCCATTCTGCTCTGGCTTCTTGCTACAAACAAGGAGATTACAGAGGCTGAAATCAAGGTTAGTATAAATCCTATTCCAACGGGGAACTACGAGGTAGTTGACTATTCCCCTAAGGAAATAGAACTGACAGTCGAGGGTTACAGAAAGGATCTGCTCATTCTCAGAGAGAAAGGACAGGTTAACGTTCTCATGCCCAAAGAACTAAGCTTGAAAGAAAATGGCGAAGGAAGAGTCAAACTTAAAGAAGAGAACATTTTGCTTCCTGTCTCCTCAGCCAAGGTAAAAAAAGTAAATCCCAGGTATATAGATGTTAAAGTTGAGAAGCTCATAAAAAAAGTGGTTCCTGTAAAATTGGAAGCAACTGGAATAAGGAGAAACCTCAAGCTGATTCTCTCACCAAACTACGTTATAGTTTACGTACCAGAAAAAAGGAAAAAGGAAGTACACCTAGTCAAAACCGAGAAGATAGACCTCTCAAGTATAAAGGGAAACGCCGAAATTTACCTGAATATTGTCAGCAAGTTTAGAGTAGAACCCGATAGAGTAAAGCTGATAATCAGAACGAAACAGGAGGGAAGATGAATACCCCGAAGAGGAGACTGTTTGGAACAGATGGCATTAGAGGAATTGCCAACAGGTATCCTTTAACACCTGAAATGGTTCAAAAAATAGGAATAGCCTACGGAGTTTACCTCAATTCCAAATTCCCAGAAGAAAAACACACAGTAGTTGTCGGAAAAGACACAAGGCTTTCCTCTGACATGATTAAAACCGCGTTTATAAGTGGACTAACTTCAACCGGTGTAGATGTGATTGATGTTGATGTCGTTCCCACACCTGCTATCTCCTTCTTCATTAGAGAAGGGAATCTATCTGGCGGAGTAATGATTTCTGCTTCCCATAACCCGTACGAATACAACGGTTTAAAGTTCTTCAACAGAGAAGGAAGAAAGTTTTCAGAGGTAGAAGAGGCATCTCTCGAACTTGTTATCTTTAATAAGTTTGAGCTCCCTAAAGCGTCTCCTGAAAACATTGGAAGAGTCTTTGATGGAGAAAACCTTGTAGAAGGCTACGAAAAGTTCTTGGAGTCAGCAGGCAGGTACCTTGCCGGACTCAAGATAGGAATCGACTGCGCAAACGGTGCAACATTCAAGATAGCTCCAGAAATATTCAAAGCCTTAGGCGCAAAGGTTTTCGTCTTCAATGCTGAACCTGATGGATTGAACATCAATGAAGCTTGCGGTGCAACATCTCCCGCTTTTATTGCATCAAAAGTCAAGGATTTAAAACTTCACATAGGATTTGCCTATGACGGTGATGGAGACAGGTGTATCGCTGTTGATGAAAATGGAGAAATCGTTGACGGCGACCAGATAATGGCAATCCTTGCAGCCCACTACATGGACAGAAACAAAACCGTTGTCGCAACTGTTATGAGTAACATAGGGCTTGAGCTCTTTCTAAAAGAGCTCGGTATAAACCTCATAAGAACGAACGTCGGAGATAGACTCGTTTCTGAAAAGATGGTAGAAACGGAAGCTCTCGTAGGGGGTGAACAGTCAGGACACATAATTCTCAGAGATTTCCTTGAAACAGGTGATGGTTTGCTAACTTCCGTTATCCTTGCATCCATTGTGAAATCGACAAGGAAACCACTAAGTCAGCTTGCCAACATGATGAAAAAGTACCCTCAAAAGCTCAAGAACCTGAAAGTTAAGGAGAAAAAGCCGATAGAAAAGATGGAAAAGGTTAGAGAGGCAATAGACCAAGCTGAGAAACGTATGGAAGGAAGAGGTAGAGTCCTTGTAAGATATTCAGGGACAGAACCTCTTATCAGGATTATGGTTGAAGCAGATGATGAAAAGCTGATTGAAGAGATAGTAGAACTTATAGAAGAAGCAATAAGAAAGGAAGGTATAGTTGAGGGGTGATTATGCCAATTCTTCTTGAAGGAATTTTAGAAGGGAAAAGACTTCAGAGAGAACTTAAGTCTCTTGGTCTGAGAAAACATGATATCAAATCCGTTTATACTGCCAACGGTTCAACTTTGATATTCCTCAAAGACGAACACCTGTGTAAAGTTTACAAAGAGCTTATCCCCGATAAAGAGACCGTTAACGAAATTGTTACGGTCCACAACTACGTTGAGAAATTCAAGTACCTCATCGACATAGAGAGACTTGCGGAGATTGAAGCTCAGGAAGCGGAAATTAGAAAACTTTCAGGAAGAGAAAGAGAGCTCCTTGGCAGGGCAATCCTTGATTTGAAAGGAACAAAGGCAGGGACAAAGTTTCATCTGCACCTTGTCAGGTTCTGGAGAGAGAAACCGATAGAGACCGAAATTGGAACCGGAGATATTGTCCTTGTAAGCAGGGGAAATCCTTTAAAGAGTAATCTACTTGGAACTGTTATAAGGATCACAGAAAAGACAATAACTGTTGCGTTTGATAATAGACCTCCCAACTGGGTTTACAAAAAGGGAGTGAGAATTGACCTCTACGTCAATGACGTAACGTTCAAGAGAATGGAAGAGAACCTTGAGGGCTTGCGCCACGCTGCTCTTAGACAGAGAGAGTTAAGAAATGTCATTCTTGGACTTAAAGAACCAGCAGAAGCAAAAGAAGAAGAGTTTGAAGTTGTTGATAAAAGGCTCAACGAAACTCAGATAAACGCTGTAAAGAAAGCTCTTGGAGCAAAGGACTTTTATCTCATCCATGGACCACCGGGAACAGGGAAAACAAGCACAATTACAGAATTAATTGTTCAACTTGTTAAGAGAGGTAACAAAGTTCTTGCAACTGCTGACTCAAACATTGCAGCAGATAATATTCTCCTGAATCTTTCAAAGTATCCTGAATTGAAACTTGTAAGAATTGGTCATCCTGCCAGAGTTCTTGAAGAGCTTGAAAAATTCTCGATTTATGCCCTTTACGAAGAGCATGAGAAAACCCTGAAGATAAAAGAAGGCTGGGAAAAAGTAAGGGAACTGATAGCAAAAAGAGACCAGTTTACAAAGCCCGCTCCTCAGTTAAGGAGAGGCATGAGCGATGATGAAATAGTCTATTTTGGAAGAAAGGGTAAGAGTTTTAGAGGAGTTCCTAAGAAGACTATGAGATCAATGGCAAACTGGATTCTTACAAACTATGAAATTGATGTCAGGATAAAAGCTTTAAAAGAAATGGAATCGATAGTCCTGAGAGAGATAATCACAAATGCCGATGTTGTAATTTCAACGAACTCAATGGTTAAGTCAGAGCTCCTTGAAGGCTTCCACTTTGACGTTGCAGTAATAGATGAGGGGAGTCAACAGGTTGAACCATCAACTTTAATTCCAATAATGAAAGCAGACAGGTTTTTCATTGCTGGAGACCACAAACAGCTTCCGCCAACCGTAACAAGTGAAGAGGCGAAGGAATTAGAAAAGACGCTTTTTGAAAGACTTATAAACAAGCATCCAGAGCTCTCCTCAATGCTCCAGATTCAGTACAGAATGAATGAGAAAATTATGGAGTTTCCAAACAGAGAGTTCTATGGAGGAAAACTAAAAGCAGCAGAAACGGTTAAAAAACATACACTTGCTGACTTCAACTTAAAAGAACCTGAGAAGTTCAAGGAAATTCTTAACCCAGAAGAACCTCTTGCATTCCTTGACACATCAACCATAAACGCTTACGAATTCCAGCCCGAAGGTTCAACCTCTTATGAAAACTATGAAGAAGCAAAGTTAGCAGTTGCGATAGCTGAGGAGCTCCACAGAATGGGGCTTGACAAAAAGGACATCGGAATAATCACGCCGTATGCTGCTCAGGTAAAACTGATTAAACAACTTCTAATCGAGAAAAATCTGAAAGTGGAAGTTAATTCTGTCGATGGATTTCAGGGAAGGGAGAAGGAAGCAATCATCATCTCCTTTGTTCGTTCAAACGATGAAGGTGAGATAGGTTTTCTGAGGGATTTAAGAAGACTCAACGTTGCAATAACAAGACCGAAAAGAAAGCTCATAGCGATAGGAAACGCAGAAACACTCTCAAACCACAAAACTTACAGAAGGTTCATAGAACATGTAAAAGAAAAAGGAACTTTTTAAACTTCCACAGCCAACTCTTCTTTTACCGGCTTTAAATCGTCGAGCCAGCCGGCGTTCGGAGTAAGTTTTCTCTTGAACAACTTTCCAACTTTCTTTGGATTTTTCGCCTGATGGTACTTCAGATAGATTTCATCTCCAATTATTCCAACTATCTCTATCTTTCCAGTCCTGTGGGACATTACGTATTTAAACCTCTTGGCATGACCATCCAGCTTCTGTTTAGCCTTTTCAACTATCTCATATCCTTTTTTCAGTGGAACCTGAAAGTGAGACTTAACCCTTTTAACAGGACGGCACTGGAAGACGTAGTAAGGAACGACTCCAGCAGAGACTATCTCTTTCATCAGTGTTGCAAGGATTTCCGAATCATCGTTTGCACCTTTCAAGAGAACAGCCTGGTTACTGACCACTACTCCATGTCTTATCAGTGCATCTACTGCTTTTCTGGCTTCCTCTGTAACTTCTTTTGGATGGTTAAAGTGGGTAACTAAATAGATTCTTCTTTCAGGAGTTGAGTATTTTGAGAAGAGTTCAAGGAGCCTACGATCCTCATAAATTCTCATTGGATAAAAGACCGGTATTCTACTTCCAAAGCGGATGAACTTTAAGTGTTCAATTTTTGAAAGCTCAGAAAGGAAATACTCAATCACATCTGTTGGCAGAACAAGTGGATCTCCTCCTGAGATTAAGACGTTTGTTATCTCCCTGTGTTCCTTTATGTAATCAACTGCCCTATCGAATAGTTTTACAGTTTCGTCTGTTGGAATTCCAACCATCCTCTTTCTGAAACAGTGTCTGCAGTAACCAGCACATCTATTCGTAGCAAGGAGAAGGGCTGTTTCTCTATATTTATGTTGAAGACCTGTGAGGACGGTATTCTCCCTTTCTCCACTGGTATCGTAAGAGCCTGCAATGTCCAGTTCACCGGGAGAAGGGAAAATAATACTTTTGATCGGATCTTCTGGATCGTTCCAGTCTATAAGACGGGCATAGTAATCTGGAATAAACATAGGATGCTTTTCAATAACTTTCTGAAGCTTCTTTTTCTTCTCTTTATCAATTTCAATCTGAAAAGCTTTTTCCAGCTCTTCGAGTGAAGAGTAACCGGGTATCTTCATGTTGAACCCCTGTTGAAGTATTTTTTTAACTTAAACTGAAAAAAATCTGGCGGGTTAAAGCTTATACAAAAAGTATAATAATAACAACCATTTTCGTCAAGTTAGGGATTTAGCACCAAGTAAATACATAATTTCTTTGAACCCCTGCTCTCT
>OFBW01000111.1_pt1 | contig 11188 bp, 10 predicted proteins | sample 1520701 | NCBI WGS metagenome assembly OFBW01 (sample SAMEA3696450, study PRJEB22514) | metagenome | biome: water; feature: marine; material: hydrothermal vent | place: Pacific Ocean | collected 2014-08-16 | depth 1514 m
AATAATGGTGGAGGGATAGGGATTTGAACCCTAGAAGGAGATTAATCCTTGCTGGTTTTCAAGACCAGTGCATTCAGCCGCTCTGCCATCCCTCCAATGTGGAGATATCATACAGTCTGTTGAACCAATAGTAAATAGGATATTTATATAAATTCGATTTGAAATTAGCCATTTTTTTAAGTATAATTCCTTTCTTTTAGATTTCTGATGAGTTTAGTTATGGCAAAGATATGTCAAGTAACCGGTAAGCGTCCAATGAGTGGCAACAATGTATCGCACGCGAACAATAGAACGCGTCGTCGTTTTTATCCAAATCTTCACACGCACCGTTTTTGGGTAGAGAGTGAAAATCGTTTTATAAAACTGAAGTTAACGGCAAAAGGTTTACGTATTGTTGATAAGAAAGGCATCGACACTGTACTGGCAGAAATCCGCGCACGTGGCGAAAAGGTTTAGGAGTAAGGTATGAGAGAAAAAATCAAATTAGTATCATCGGCTAAAACTGGCCATTTTTACACAACAACTAAAAACAAGCGTCTTCACCCAGAAAAGGTAGAAGTTAAAAAGTTTGATCCTGTTGTTAGACAACACGTAATGTATAAAGAAGCCAAGATTAAATAATCTTTCTTTTAACATTTCAATAAAAAAGCCGCTAATGCGGCTTTTTTATTGTCTGGATGATACTAATTATTCTTCTAGAATCGTATCGAGCGCAATATGCCCAACAGCTTCTTGGTATTCAGACAACTGATCAAAATTTAGATATTGATAAATATCGGTCGCCATCGGCTCAATGCCTTTCATTGCTTTCATATACTCATCAATGTTAGGAATATGCCCTAATTTTGCAGTGATGGCAGCTACCTCAGCAGAGGATAGATACACATCAGCACCATCACCCAAACGATTTGGGAAATTACGCGTTGAGGTGGAAACTACAGTTGAATTGCTTTTAACACGTGCTTGATTGCCCATACATAACGAACAGCCTGGTATCTCAGTATGTTCTGTGAGGTTTTCAAATACATCGTAAGTACCTTCTTTCTTAAGTTGTGCTTCATCCATACGAGTAGGTGGTGCTATCCATAATTCAGTTTTGGTTTTATTGTCGCCCTTTAGCAGTTGAGCGGCCGCTCTAAAATGACCAATATTCATCATGCAAGAGCCAATAAATACCTCGTCGATTTGTGTGTTGGCCACATCAGAGAGTAGCTTTACATCATCTGGGTCATTTGGACAGGCTAGGATTGGCTCTTTAATGTCATCGAGGTTAATCTCAATTACAGCCGCATATTCACAATTTGAATCAGCTTCTAATAATTCGGGTGTATCTAGCCATTTTTGCATGGCTTGAATACGGCGTGCGATGGTCTTTTTGTCTTCATAGTCCATTTCTATCATAGAAGACAATAGAGCAATGTTTGATTGCAAATACTCTGCCACAGGCTCTTTATTGAGCTTGATGGTACAACCATTAGCTGAGCGTTCAGCAGAGGCATCTGTAAGTTCAAAGGCTTGTTCAATTTTAAGATCTCCCAATCCTTCAATCTCTAAGATACGACCTGAAAAGATATTTTTCTTATTGGATTTTTCAACGGTTAATAAACCCTGTTGAATTGCGACGTATGGAATAGCGTTAACCAAGTCGCGCAGAGTAATACCTTCTTGCATAGTGCCAGAGAATTTAACCAATACCGATTCTGGCATATCTAATGGTAGTACGCCAATTGAGGCGCCAAACGCTACTAGACCAGAGCCTGCAGGGAAACTAATGCCAATTGGGAAACGTGTATGTGAGTCACCACCAGTACCTACGGTATCAGGTAACAACATACGGTTAAGCCATGAGTGGATAATGCCATCACCAGGTTTTAACGCTACACCGCCACGAGATTGCATAAAATCTGGCAATGAGTGTTGGAGTTCTAAATCAACCGGCTTTGGGTAGGCAGCGGTATGGCAAAAACTCTGCATTACTAATTCTGCCGAAAATCCCAAACAGGCTAACTCTTTGAGCTCATCACGGGTCATTGCGCCCGTGGTATCTTGTGAGCCAACAGTAGTCATGCGTGGTTCGCAATAAGTGCCAGGGCGAATACCTTCAACACCACAAGCCTTACCAACGATTTTTTGCGCTAGAGTATAGCCCGCGTTACTATTGCTGGCGTCTTGTGGACGCAAGAAAAGATCACTGACAGGTAGGCCTAAGTCTTGTCGTGTTTTGTCGGTTAAACCACGACCAATAATTAACGGAATTCGACCACCTGCACGCACTTCATCAGGCATAGTGGTTGGTGATAATTCGAAAGTAGAAATTGTTTCACCATTACTATTGGTTATTTTTCCTTCATAAGGATAGATAGTGATTTCATCGCCCATGCTCATTTTTGTCACGTCGCATTCAATTGGTAGAGCACCTGAGTCTTCAGCAGTATTAAAGAAAATTGGGGCGATATTACCACCAAGCACAACACCACCACCACGTTTGTTAGGGATATAGTCGATATCATTGCCCATGTGCCAAAGCACAGAGTTAATAGCTGATTTACGCGAAGAGCCTGTACCAACTACGTCACCAACAAAGGCTAATGGAAAACCTTTTTCTTTTAGTTTTTCAATGGTTTCCAGAGGGTTTTCCATTGTTTTTCCGAGCATTGATTGTGCGTGTAATGGAATATCTGGGCGTGACCAGGCCTCCGTTGCAGGTGATAGATCATCCGTGTTAATTTCACCTTCAACACGAAACACTATAAGCTTGATTTTTTTTGGTAATTTGTTTTTAGATGTAAACCAATCTGCATTTGCCCAAGCGTCAATCACTTGTTTGGCAAAAGCATTGTTGGCTGATTTTTCTACAACAGCCTGATATGCCTCATAAATTAGTAGCGTTTTTGCCAATGCGTCTCTGGCAGTTTCGGCCGTGGCGTCTAGGTCCAATAGCTCAATCAATGGATCAATGTTGTAGCCACCCATCATTGTGCCTAATAAAAACGTAGCATGTTTTTGATCAATAGCATCACAAGTTTGATCGCCTTTAGCGACACTGGCTAAAAAACTTGCTTTGACATACGCTGCCTCATCCACGCCGGGTGGTACACGATGTGTGAGTAAATCTAAATAAAAGTCTCCATCACCACCTTTGATTAAATTTTCAACGACAGATTTTGCTTGCTCTGCATTGAGTACTAGTGGCGGTAAATTATCTTGAGCGCGCTCATCAATGTGAGCTAAATAGGCTGTTTTCATCTGTTTAATAAGTGAATCATATAAGGCGTATAATTTTACCATTTATTTGATTTGACTATGCGAATTATGGAACTCAATGCTTTAACTGCTATTTCCCCTGTTGACGGGCGTTATTTTGAGAAAACCAAAGCTTTAAGCTCAATTTTTAGTGAATTTGGTCTGATTAAATACCGCGTATTAATTGAAGTTAAATGGTTGCAAGTCATGGCAGATAATGATGGCATTCCTGAAGTGCCACCATTTAGTGTCGAAGCCAGTCAATTTTTAGCCGATATTGCCACTAACTTTTCACTTGAAGATGCGCAAGCAGTAAAAGATATTGAGCGCACTACTAATCACGATGTGAAGGCGGTTGAGTACTTCTTAAAAGATAAGATTAAAGATAATGCAGAGCTTAACGCTGTGAGTGAATTTTTCCACTTTGCATGTACATCTGAAGATATTAACAATCTTTCTCATGCATTAATGTTGATCGATGGTCGTGAGGTTGTTTTGGCCGAGATGCAAAATATATTGTCTTTGATTGGTGCTTTGGCTAAAGACAATGCAAGTATTCCGATGTTATCTCGTACGCACGGTCAAACTGCATCACCAACCACGGTAGGCAAGGAGATGGCTAACTTTGCATTCCGTTTGAAACGACAAATTGAACATTTAAAATCGGTCAAAATTATGGGTAAGTTTAATGGCGCTGTGGGTAATTTTAACGCACATATTTCAGCCTATCCTGATCTTGACTGGCAGAGTATTTCACAAGATTTTATTGAAGGTCTGGGTGTTAACTATGCAATGTATACCGCACAAATTGAAACGCATGATTACATGGCAGAGTATTTTCACTCTATGAATCGCTTCAATACGATTCTGATTGATTATTGTCGTGATGTTTGGGGTTATATTTCCTTGGGTTATTTTAAGCAAAAAACCATTGCCGGTGAAGTGGGCTCATCCACCATGCCGCACAAAGTGAATCCGATTGATTTTGAGAATGGTGAAGGCAATCTAGGTATTGCCAATGCGCTAAATACACATTTAGCTGATAAGTTAGCCATTTCTCGCTGGCAGCGTGACCTGTCTGATTCAACTGTACTTAGAAATCTTGGCGTTAGCTGTGCCCATTGTCTGGTTGCCTATGCGTCGATTGCAAAAGGTATTAGCAAGCTAGAAACCAATGAAGCAAGACTGTTAGAAGATTTAGATAGTTCTTGGGAAGTATTGGCTGAGCCAATCCAAACGGTAATGCGCCGTTACGGTATTGAAAATCCGTATGAAAAACTCAAAGCACTCACGCGTGGTAACACCATTGATGCACAAGTGCTAGCAGAGTTTGTGAAAGATCTAGATATGCCGGCAGAGGCTAAGCAAGCCCTAGCAGATTTAACCCCAATGACTTACATTGGTGATGCAGAGAAATTAGCACAAGATATTGAAAAACTGATATAATTTCGCGTCTTATGCCTTTCGGTATGAGTATTAATATAATAAAAGGAGCAAAAAACCCATGGTTAAAATTAGACTAGCCCGAGGTGGAGCCAAGAAAAAACCTTTTTATTCAATTGTAGCAACAGACTCTAGAAAACGTAGAGACAGTGGTTACATTGAGCGTATTGGATATTTTAATCCAGTAGCTCGTGGACAAGAAGTTAGGCTTACCATCGAAGAAGATAGATTAGATTACTGGACATCAAAAGGTGCACAAATCTCTGATCGTGTTAAGCAACTTGTTAAAGAGTTCAAAGACCCTTCAATTCGTGAAAAACGTGTTGCAGCGCAAGATGCTAGAGCGGCGACAGTAGCGGCTAAATTAGCAGCTGAAGCTAAAGCAAAAGCAGACGAAGAAGCAAAGGCTGAGGCCGAAGCGAAAGCAGCAGAAGCGGCAGAAGCTAAGGCAGCAGCCGAAGCGGAAGCAGCAAGTGCAGCGGAAGCGGCTGACGAGTCAACAGAAGAGGAAAAAGCTGCTGAGTAATTCAACAGCAACCCCTTCTAACCCTAAAAGGCTGTTGGTCGGTAAGATCAATGGCCTTTTTGGCGTTCAGGGCTGGGTGAAATTATTTTCACACACACAACCTCGAAAGAACATCCTATCCTATCAACCTTGGCATATTCAGATAGATGGTCAGTGGCAAACATTAGATATCCTTAAGGGTCGAGAGCAAGGCAAAACTATTGTCGCCCAACTTAAGGACATCAATAATCGTGAACAAGCACAATCTATGATTGGCATTGACTTGTACATTGAAAAATCACAATTACCTAAACTACTCGAAGGCGAACATTATTGGGAGGATTTAATAGGTCTAGAAGTTATCAACCAACAACAGGTCGTGCTTGGCAAGGTTAGTAATTTGGTCGATACGGGTGCTAACAATGTGTTGGTAGTGAGCGGTGACAAAGAGTCTTCGTCAAGCAAGGATAGAAAAGAACACTGGGTGCCATACATTGAGCCGTTCCTTATTTCAGTCGATATTGGTAAAAAACAAATACTAGTTGATTGGGATGAGGATTTTTAAAGCCTTTAGAATTACACACAATAAAAAACCCGCAGCTTGCGGGTTTTTTATTAGATGATAAATACTTAAGTTAATAAGGATTTATCAATGCCAATATTTTCTAAGAAATGTCTGACTTTAGTGTTTGCACCAACAATGGTGATATCGGCAGATTTTTCAATACAAATATTGCAAATCTCGGCAATACCGCGTGAAGTAGTGTAATCAATTACAGGCACATTTGATAGATCTAGAATCGCCCTATTGTAATTAGTCTTAGTCGAGAAGTCTCGAACAATGCCTTTAGCCGAGCCAAAACTCATTGGGCCATTCAGTTGGTAGAATAATGTATTACCGGCACGGATCAACTCTTGATGAGCTTCATCAAGATGTGAAGCTTCTTCAATGGTTTGCACAGAAACAATGCTGGCTAATTGAACGTCGGTCATTCTTTGTAAGAAGATTAGGCTGGCCATTACTAAGCCAATACCAACTGCCGCCATTAAGTTGTAAAGTACGGTAACACCGAGTACGACAATCATAATCAATGCGCCAGATTTTGGCGTTGACATCAAGCCTTTTAAGTATTCCCAATCAATAATATCGGTACCAACTTTTACTAAGATCGCACCCAATACTGCCAGTGGAATTTCTTGTGCGTATTGTGCACCACCCAAAACAATTGCAAGTAGTAAAACCGCATGTAATGCACCAGAAATCGGGGTCAAACCACCGGCTTTAACATTGGTCATGGTGCGCATAGTTGCACCTGCACCTGGTAAACCGCCAAATAAACCTGACATAGTATTACCAATACCTTGGCCGATTAATTCACGATCTGACTTATGGTGAGTACGAGTGATTTCATCTGACACTAAGGAAGTTAATAAAGAGTCAATTGAGCCTAAGATGGCCAACATCATGCCTGAGGCAACCATATCAAGAATAATGCTTGACTCCCAAACTGGCATTTGGAATGAAGGCAGTCCTGTTGGGATCTCGCCCAATATCATACTGTTTAAAGGTTCAACTGTTGATGAAAAGTATTGTGGCAAGAATAATAAAATTAACGTACCGGTAATGAGTGCAAATAGCGGTGCTGGAATAAGTTTGCCAATTTTCTTTGGCAGCAAATAAACCACAGCCAAAGTGATGAGTGCAATGGTAATAGCGCCGGTATTGGCAAAATAGTTTTCAACACCACTTAGTTGCGAAAAAATACCCATGGTAGAGCCTTTAATCTCATATAAGCCAAGTACTTGCGGGATTTGTAAAATGATGATAATAACACCAATACCAGTCATAAAGCCAGAGGTTACTGGGTGCGGCATCAGGTTGATAAAACGGCCTAATCTTAAAACACCAAAGCCAATTTGGAACAAGCCACCTAATACAACAGTAGTGAAGGCGATGGCTAATCCAGTTTCAGGAAATAGGGCGATGTACTTAGTGACAATCAATGCCATCACTACCGTCATTGGGCCGGTTGGACCAGATACCTGAGCACCTGTACCACCAAATAACGCAGCAAAGAAGCCAGTAATAATTGCACCATAAAGACCTGCAATTGCACCTGCACCTGAGGCTAGACCCATTGCAATGGCAAATGGAAGAGCGACAACACCTGCTGTAATACCACCAGTAATATCGCCACGGATATTATTAAAATGTAAATTCTCAATTAGCTTCATAGACCTAATCCTTGTATTTTTTAAATTTATTGAAATAAATATGTCTGAAAAGACAAGGTCAGTATTATACAAAATGACACACATTAAATGTAGTCATTATTATATAATATATTTCTTATATTCCCCTGACTCTTCTGTAGTTAGAACTAGAATTTTTAAAATAATTGGAATTACAAATGGATAAGATTGCGAAGTTTTTGCCTTTTTTGGCGTGGATTCATGAGATAAAAGATAAAGACATACTAAAAGCAGATTTAGTCGCAGGTTTGACCGTTGCATTGGTATTAGTACCACAATCAATGGCTTACGCACAATTAGCAGGTCTTGCGCCACAATACGGTTTATACGCCTCATTCTTACCAGTGATGATTGCAGCATTGATGGGCTCATCTCGTCAGTTAGGTACTGGCCCTGTTGCTGTTGTGTCTCTATTAACTGCTGCTGCTATTCCGACGATTATTCCGCCAGGTGCTGATATGGTAACTTATGCAGCTTACGCTTCATTGCTAGCATTCTTGGTAGGTATATTCCAATTTGCGTTAGGCGCACTAAAACTTGGTTTTGTTATTAACTTCTTATCTCACCCAGTTGTGGTTGGCTTTACCAACGCGGCTGCGATTATTATTGGCACCTCGCAGTTGTCCAAAGTATTTGGCGTTGATAAAGGTGTAGGTGAACATACTTATGAGCAGGTTTGGGGTGTGTTAATTAATGCTTCGCAGCATACACACGCATGGACTTTGTTTGCCGCAATTGTTGCGTTTGCTATTATGATTGGTGTTAAGCAGTACGCACCAAAATTACCCGGTGTTTTATTGGCAGTAGTAGTAACTACGATTATTTCTTGGGTAATGGATTTTGGCACACCAGTGGCAGATGGTGGTCTTGGCGGTGCAATTGTTGGTTCTATTCCTGAGGGCTTGCCTTCGTTAACCATTCCAAATTTTGATTTTTCTGTAATCAATCAGATGATTGTGACAGCAATAACAATTGGTTTGATTGGTTTTATGGAAGCTATTTCGATTGCGAAAGCCATGGCTGCACAAACCAAACAACGCCTTAATGCTGATCAAGAATTAATGGGTCAAGGTTTGGCGAACGTTGTTTCAAGCTTTTTCCAAGGTTACGCAGTTTCAGGTTCATTTTCACGTTCGGCAGTGAATATTTCAGCAGGTGCAATCACAGGTTTTTCATCAGTAGTAACGGCGGTAATTGTCGGTATTACTTTATTATGGTTAACGCCATTGTTATACCACTTACCTCAAGCAACTTTGGCAGCTGTAATTATCATGGCCGTGATTAACTTGATTAAATTTGCACCGATTATGCATGCCTGGAAAGTTGAAAAGCATGATGCAATTGTTGCAGTGACATCGTTTGTATTAACGCTATTATTTGCACCACACTTGGAAAATGGTATTGTAATTGGTGTGATTTTGTCATTGGCGTTATTTTTGTATCGCACGATGGAGCCAAGATTTACAGAGCTGTCTGCGCACGATGGATCAAGTATGTTGGTTAATGCGCTAGATAATAAGCTGGAACGCTGTGAAGTAGTGTCAATTGTTAAATACTCAGGCTCACTTTATTTTGCCAATGCTGGTTATTTTGAAGATAAAATTTTAAAACTTATTGCCGATAAGCACGAGTGCTTAAAATATATCATTGTAGATATGGCCGGTATTAACCAAATTGACGCTTCTGGCGAGGATGTTTTGACAGGTCTTCTAGAGCGTTGTTCTGCTGGTGGTGTTGAGATTTTATTTGCTCGAACAGAAGGTATTGAAAGCGTTTTGAAACGATCTGGCTTTATAGACAGATTCGGTGAAGACCGTTTTTATGAACGCCGTACTGATGCACTTCGTTTTGCTTGGAAAGAGTTAGGCGATGAAGAGGCGGCCTCTAAGAGTCCACTTAAACATCTGATTTCATAAAGCCGTTATTGGAATAAAAATAAAAAGACCCGAGTTAAGCTCGGGTCTTTTTATATGTACAACTATTGCTTATAAATTTTCATAAAACGCTTTTACGAAGTATAGTCCTTGTGGCTCAGCAGTGGCGCCAGCACGCTTTCTGTCTTTTGCTTCCAGTACTTCTTTAACCCATTCAATCGATTTTTCACCTCTGCCAACCTTGAGTAGTGTGCCAACAATATTACGCACCATGTGGTGTAAGAATGCATTGGCTTTAATATCGAGTAAGATTTCATGATCAGTTTGAGTTAATCGAATAAATTCAATGGTTTTGATTGGAGATTTGGCCTGGCACAAACTACCTCTAAAGCTAGAGAAATCATGCTCACCAAGCAAATATTCAGCTGCTACACTCATGGCTGTTATGTCTAACTTTCTTGGCTCCCATAGTGAGTAAGCACCCACTAGTGCAGAACGCACTGGCGTATTATGAATTTTGTAATGATACTGCCTAGCGTGGGCATTAAAACGTGCATGAAAATCATCATTGACTTGCTTAGCCCACTTAAAATTCACATCATAAGGTAGATTAACATTACCGCCAAACAGCCATGCGCTGTCTTTGCGTTCAACATCAGTTTCAAAGTGAATCACTTGTTCAAGCGCATGTACACCTGCATCTGTTCTGCCTGAGCAAAATACACGAATAGGCTTGTCAGCAATACTGGATAAGGCCTCTTCAACCACTTGTTGAACTGTGCGAATGCCAGATTTTTGCAACTGCCAACCATGGAAGTTTGTGCCTAAGTACTCAACACCGAGTGCTAGTTTCATAAATGTTTAATCAATCCTAATTAATGTAAAATTAATTTAACTATTTTATACGTTTGGAGCGTAGAGCATGAAAAATGAAGCAAAAGGATTAAGTAGAATCGCTAGTGCGTATAAATTTTCTATGCAAGGGCTAAAGACATGTTATCAATCAGAAGCCGCTTTTAGACAAGAAGTCTGGCTCAGTGTTGTATTAATACCTTTGGTTTTTTGGCTTAGTGCCTCACCCATTGAGCAGGTATTATTAATCCTACCGATTGCACTTGTTTTAATTGTTGAGGTTTTAAATTCGGCGATTGAATCAGTGGTTGACCGTATTGGTGATGAATACCATGCGCTTTCAGGTGCGGCAAAAGATATGGGCTCTGCTGCTGTGTGGTTGTCCTTAATGTTGGTGGTTATTACATGGTTGATTATTCTACTTTAAGACTTGCCGATGGTGTTGATTGCTCGATTTTAGAGTCAACAACCAGTACCAATGATTACCTAACTAAGCTACCTTTCTCTAAAGAAGTTAAGGTTTGTATTACTAGGGAACAAACTGCTGGGAAAGGCCAATATCAGAGAGCTTGGTTAAGTAAAAAAGACAGTAGTGTGTTGTTATCATTGCGTTATCTATTCTCTACAAAAGTAGCATTAAATGGTCTTAGTTTGGCGGTAGGCTTGTCAGTAATCAGCACACTAGAAGACGAATATCAGCTTGATCAGTTGAAACTTAAATGGCCAAATGATATTTATTTTAAAGACCAAAAACTTGCCGGCATCTTGATTGAAAATAGTGTGCAAAATGATTGGCAATCTGTGGTGATAGGCTTGGGTTTGAATCATCAGTTAGGTGCAGATTTTGAATGTGATACGCCGTGGACTGACTTATCAAAAATTTGTTCAACTTTACCGAGTTTAGTAGACTTACATGAAAAATTAATCAATGGTTTGTTAAAGTCTTTACAGCGCTTTGAGCAACAGGGATTTCCTGCTTTTCAGGCGCAGTGGCATCAGCATGATTATTTACTAGGCA